>Ga0164313_10000643_pt1 | contig 28829 bp, 22 predicted proteins | sample GuaBasSedimGuay4_FD_113735 | JGI IMG/M metagenome (GOLD analysis project Ga0164313, IMG submission 113735) | Subseafloor sediment microbial communities from Guaymas Basin, Gulf of California, Mexico - Guay4, Core 4569-4, 0-3 cm | ecosystem: Environmental > Aquatic > Marine > Hydrothermal vents... | reverse complement strand
TTTTTTGATTCCGCCGCCGATGAGCAGAATGCTCATAAAATAAAAACAGAACCATATAAAAGGGATATATGAAGAAAAGTGCTCTATCTTTTCAATATCCCGCATTTTCTGGGGTGTCATAAACAAAACTCCCAGACCTGCAAGCAGCAGCAATATCCCCCACCTCATTTGTAGTGGCGAGTTTCTTTTTGACATACGAAAAGACAGGTTGTGATTTTAATCGGGGTTAATAGCCGCATGAATGATGCGTGATATTGTCGGCAACGTTGGGGACACTATAGCGCAAAATTGCGTGTTGTGTCAAACAATTATCCGATCAAGGATCCCTTGAAAACCGCTTTGCGCTTTTCAAGAAAAGCATGGGTTCCCTCTTTTGCATCCGCGCTTGCCGTACACAGGGAGAACGCATCCATTTCTATATTGCAACCCGTATGAAGATCGACGTCCATACCTCTGTTTATAGCTTCTTTTGCTGCACGAAGAGAGGCCTTTCCTTTTGTGGCAATCATGTTGGCGGTTTTATGAACAGCTTCCATCAGGGACTCTGCCTCGTGGACCTGGTTAACGATACCCATCTGCTTAGCCTCCTCGGCATTGATCATCTTGCCGGTGAAAATCAGCTCTTTGGCCAGATTTTTACCGATTAGCCTTGGTAGTCTCTGGGTCCCGCCGAAACCGGGGATGATACCGAGTGTAATTTCGGGCAGACCGAATTTTGCATTTTGGGACGCATAGATAAAGTCGCAAGCCAGAGCGATTTCACTCCCGCCCCCCAGGGCAAACCCGTTAACTGCGGCAATAACGGGAATTGGCAAGGTCTGGAGCTTGTGAATGGTCCGATGTCCTTTGTTGCTGAACAATTTTGCTTCAAGTGGATTAAATGTGGATAGTTCATTGATGTCGGCGCCTGCCACAAAAGATTTGTCGCCTGCTCCCGTTAGGATCAGTACCCGAATATCCTCGTTTGCAGCGATGGAATCGAGGGCCATGGATAGTTCTTCGATGAGGGCCCCGTTCAACGCATTCATTGCCTTGGGTCTGTTAAATGTTATGGTGGCCAGTGAAGATTCGATTTTGAAAATAATGTGCTCATACGCCATGGTTTTTTCCTCCGTGCATAAAATTATTGTTGGTTCTTTTCCCAATTTATATGAGAAAGGGCCCAAGGGGTCCAGGATTCAAGGATTCAAGTATTTGCTTTCAAGGGATTTGATCATCGCTTTCATCTTTTGTCAATTTCTATTCTCCGGGGCTACTTCACCCCGACGTTGCAAAAGCCGGAGGGCTTCAGAGCCAAGGCGTCGAGGGTGAAGCTGTAGTTGTTTACCGCGAACTCTTGACAACACAGGATCTGATGTCCTCCGGCTTTCCCGAAGGGTAAACACATGGCAAAATCGACCCCATCCTTTGCCATGTTGTTTATGCAACCTTGGGTTCACTTCTGGCCGCCAAGTAGATGCCACATAGAATAATGAGTCCACCAACAGTTTTGGTGAGTGTCAGATCCTCCTGGAACAAAAGGTAAGCCAGAATTGTGCTAACAAAAGGTTCGCCCAGGAAACTCAAGGCAACCAGGGTGGCGCTGCAATATCGTAATGCCCAGTTATAACTGCTGTGTCCGATGATTTGTGAAATCAATGCCATGGCCCAGATTGCCCAGAGGGTTTGGCTGCTGAATCCTGAAACCCGAAGCCCCATTGCCAGAACAGCACTCCAGAGAATAATGGCGGCACTGCCATAACAGAGTGAAACATAAACGAGGAGAGAAACCCTTTGACGAAGCGTTCTCCCCAGAATGAGATATCCGGCAGCGCAAAATCCGCCCGTCAAGGCCAATAAATCTCCCCAGAGTGCTCTGCCCCCGGCGGTAAAATCTCCTGACCCGATGATGACACAACCGATGATGCTCAAGAAGATACTTATCATGGTTATACGCTTGATTTTTTCCTTAATGAACAGCGGTGCAAGGACCCCGACCCACAAAGGGCTTGTGCTGACAAGAACAACGCTGTTCGAGATGGTTGTAAACTTGAGAGAAGAAATCCATGTAGCAAAATGCATGGCCAGAAAAGCACCCGAAAGGAAGGCACTTTTGAGGTCCTTAGAAGAAAGACTGCGCAACTCGTCATGGGATTTCCAACATGTGACCGGGACAAGTATCAGTGCTGCAAGTCCTACGCGATAGGCGGCAATCACCAACGAGGGCGCATCGGCCATGCGTACAAAGATGGCCCCTGTGGAAATCGCCAGTATTCCGCTGATTAAAATGAAATAAGGATGTATCCCGGGCTTATGGTTGTGGTTATGGGTGGGGGAGGACATATTGAACGGCCTACCCTTTTACCATTGTTTTTGGGGAGTTTTTCAGCAATGCGGTTGGGTTGGTTTCTTTGATATACTCCCGTATGCCTTTGATGATGCCATCACATAGCCTGTCCTGGTAGTGGATGTCCATCAAACGCTTACACTCGCGTGGATTGCTGATAAAGGACGTTTCAATCAATATGGCCGGCATTTGAGCACCGAGTAATACGTAAAATGGCGCCTGCTTGACACCTTTGTTTTTTATCTTGTTATATGATTTTTTCATGTGCTGGAACAACTCGCTTTGCACATGTGCGGCCAGGCGACTCGATTCGTTAATCTTTGCATTCTGCATGAGATCCGTCAAAATGGTCTGAAGATCACTGATGTTTTTTTCAGACGTTGCATTCTCAAATGCAGCTACACGAATGGACTCGTCATCCGTTGCCAGATTCAGAAAATAGGTTTCAAGGCCAAACGCTCTTCGATCTCTGGCCGAATTCGTGTGAATTGAAATAAAAAGGTCTGCATTCTTCGTATTGGCGATGGCGGTTCTTTCCTCCAGCGTCAGGTATTTGTCTGTTTGCCTTGTCAGAACGACTTCACAGGAAAGTTCGGCTCGAATTTTTTTGGCCAGCTTTTTAGCGAGGGCCAGGACTATCTTTTTCTCATGGACACCCTTGTAATACCCGGGAGCACCATAATCCCGTCCGCCATGTCCAGGATCGATGACAATTTTGCTGACACCAAGGGCCAGTTGTTTGGCCAGTGCGCTTGGCGATATTTTATCCGAGTTCTGACGGGTATCCCTGCCGGTTGATGCCGGCGGGCTGGAAGCGGCGGCGATTCCCCAGACATCGATGACGATTCTGAACGGGTTGCGCAATGAAAATATTTTATATGTCTTGAATGACTTGATATCGACGACAACCCTGACGGATTGGCTGGTGTGTTGACCGGCCCGCACATTACTGAGCAGGTTGTCGTTGATGGGCACGACCTTTTCAAAGTCTTCACCGAGACGGCTGTGGTCTAGATCAACATAGAGTCGTTTGGGTTTATTGATGGAAGGGTCTTGATTCAAGAGTCGATGCCGGTAGGATGTTTTCTGGTTTGCATCGATGACGATTCGTGTGTAACTCGGGTTGGACCAGTGACGCAGCCCCCGGATGAGGGTTTGAGACCCCGTATGTACAGTGGCTGCCTGTTTGTCCGCATGTGGTGATGCCTTTGATTCAGCGATAACCTGCTGGATGGCATCGGTGGTGCGGTTTCTCAGCGGCTTTCCTGTAATAGCCGCAATCTTTTTTTCAGCCTCACGGCCATATGAACTGCCGGGATAGGACTGGACCGTTTTTTTTAGTAGTGCCAGGGCGTTGGCCTTGTGGGAAGATGCGAAAGATCGCTTATAAAGCTCGTAAGTCAATGCGCCGGATCGATAGAGGGCTTCTGCTGCATGAGATCCTTTGGGATTGGCGGAATGGGCTGCTTTGTATTTGCCGATACAAGAGAGCCATCGGTCCCGGTACTTCTGCAATCGGGTATTGCTGAGAAGCTTCTGGTAGCATTTTCCCGCTTCTCTCAAAAGCTTAACCTGGGTTTGGGTATTTGTTTTCGGCGTCGGCTTGACCTTACCTTTAATGGAGGCAATAAACGCCTTGGCTTTATTGTTGTATCGGCTGTTCGGGTATCGTTTGATGACGCGTTGAAATGTGTCGAGAGCCTCTGCTTTATCCGATGGCTTGTAGGATTTTTTGTATAGTTCATAATAAAGCTCTCCGGTTTTATACATGCCGGCGGCTGCCCAGGGGCCATCAGGGTCTTTTCGGTAAACGTCTTTAAACAGATCGATGCATGCAAACCATTTATCCCGGTACTTCTGGAGCCTCGGGTTCTTTTTCAGGTATGAATATTTCTTGTTTCCTTCAATGTATGTGTCTTTGGCTGTTTTTGCCGAGGCAATGTCGGGTGAAAAGAATCCAACTACCAGGCTGATGAGCAGCAAGGCAATGATCACATGCAGGCGGTTCGTTTGGGAATTTAGATGTCTCTGAAAAAAACGCTGCAAGGTTTCAGTTCCTCTTAACTGGAGCAATTCGGTCCTGCTCGAACGGTTTTGGTTTTATCCGCCTTCGCAGAATACCACGGGCTTGCCCGTGGATGAATGCAAAAGCAAATAGTAATTGCTACGGCGCGATGTCACCCCTAAGGCAAGGCGGATAACCGCGCGGTGTCTTGTCGCGGCGTAGCTCGCAGAGCGAAGACGGAAGCCGAAGGCGAAGACGGGTATTTTAATGGGACCACGGGTTTACCCGTGGGGTTCCATTTTATCCTGTAATGAATGCAGAAAATTGAGTGCATCCATTGGTGTCATACGGGCGGTATCAAGTTCCTGAATCTCCTTGATGACACGATTGTCATAACCTTTAAAAAGCTCCAGCTGAACCTGTAACGGCTGCCCTCCACCTGCTGCCTGACGCTGGTCTCGCGTGCCGGGAAGTGTGGGGCTTTTGTTTTCAATATCGGCAAGAATTCGTGTTGCGCGCTGAATCACTGTTTCGGGGATTCCGGCAAGTCTTGCAACTTGAATACCATAACTGCGGTTGGTTCCACCTTCCGCCAGCTTTCGTAGAAAAATGATCTCGTCATTCCATTCCTTCACGGTAATATTGAAATTCTTAACCCGTTCCTTTTCTTTGGACAGCTCTGTCAGCTCGTGGTAGTGGGTGGCAAAAAGTGTTTTAACCCCGGTCCCATTGACGTCGTGCAGAAACTCTGCAACTGCCCAGGCAATGCTCAAACCATCGAAGGTACTCGTTCCGCGTCCAATTTCATCCATGATCACCAGACTCTCACTCGACGCATTATTGAGAATGTTGGCTGTTTCCTGCATTTCAACCAAAAAAGTGCTCTGCCCCTGTGACAGGTTGTCCAGCGCCCCAACACGCGTAAAAATGCGATCCGTCACACTGATGGAAGCCTTTTTTGCCGGGACAAAAGAACCCATCTGTGCCATCAGGACCGTCAAGGCCACTTGACGTAGAACCGTCGATTTGCCGGCCATATTGGGTCCCGTGATAATGAGAACCTGGTTTTGGTGATTATCCATGGAGACGGTATTGGGAACGAACCTGTCGCCTGCGATCATTTTCTCTATGACAGGATGCCGGCCATCTTCGATATGTAAGATACCTTCTGTGTTAATATCGGGCTTTGTGTAGTTGTTTTCCAGGGAAATAATGGCCAGGGTAAGAAGGCAGTCAAGTTGCGCCAGAAATGCTCCCGCTGCCTGCAAGTCGTCATTTTTACCGATGACCAGCGCTTTGACGGTATTCAATATTTCGAATTCCATTTCAGCACGTTTGTCTTCGGCACCTATCACTTTATCTTCAAACGTCTTCAGCTCTTCAGTAATGAAACGCTCGGCGTTTACGAGGGTTTGTTTTCGAATGTAGTGGGCTGGAACGCCTTCCAGGCGTGTTTTTGGAATTTCCAGATAATAACCAAAAACTTTGTTGTAACGCACCTTCAATGCCGTGATGCCGGTGCGCTCCTTTTCCTGTTTCTCCAGGTTTACCAGCCAGTTTTTACCATCGCGGGTGATCTGTATGAGCTCGTCCAGCGTTGAATCAAAACCTTCCTTGATAATACCGCCTTCATGGAGTGTAGGCGGCGCATCTTCACGGATGGCCTGTTCAATATGCCGGGCAATCGATTCTAAAGACTGCAGGTCAAAAGATCTTTCAAATAGCGGTGACTGGAATTTTACGAGGAGGTGGTTGATCACCGGCAGATTCTGCAGTGATTGCTTCAAAGACAGCAGATCCCGGGCATTGGCGTGCCCCATGGAGATCTTACTCCTTAGGCGTTCAATATCATAAACCCGATTCAGGTGATCTCGTATCTCACATGTGGATTGATATTGGTTTCCGGACTCCTCAACCGCGTCATACCGGGATAAAATTTGTGTTGGATCTGTCAGGGGGTAGCGCATCCATTGTTTCAGCATACGGCTTCCCATTGCAGTCGCGGTCATGTCCATGGCGCTGAGCAATGTGCCCTTTCGGGTTCCGGAATGCAGATTTTTTTCAACTTCGAGATTTTGGTAGGACTGGTCATCGATGAACAGGTAGCTGTCAAGACTGTAGGCCTCTATGCGGCGTATGTGTTCAAGTTGCTGCTTCTGGGTTTCCTGAACATAATATACCAGTGCGCCGGCGGCACGAACGCCCTGTCGCAACTTCTCACAGCCGAAACCTTCGAGAGAAACAGTTCCGAACGATTTGAGCAGGCGGTCCCTGGCCGGCCTGTATTCAAAGGCTTTTGCTTCAAGAATGGTGGGGTGAAATTCTTTCACGGCCTCCATGTAGCGTGTAAAATCAGGGTCATCATCTCCCGGTGGCGGAAGAATGACTTCACTCGGTGAGATACGAAATGTTTCTTCGATGACGGTCCCCATGTCGCCGGCTTCCGTCACACGAAAGGCACCCGTGGAAATGTCGAGATAGGAGAGACCGGTCCGGCCGTTGTCGAATATTGCGGAAAGAACATAATTATTTGATTTTTCATCTAACAATTCATTCTCAAGGATCATCCCCGGTGTAACGACACGGACAACTTCACGTTTCACGAGTCCTTTTGCCGTTCTTGGATCCTCCACCTGGTCGCATATGGCGACTTTGTACCCTTTTTCAATTAATCGTGCAATATAGCCTTGGGCCGCGCGGTGTGGCACGCCGCACATGGGGATGGGGGTGTCTGCTTTTTTGTTTCGTGATGTCAGGGTGATATCCAGGAGTCGGGATGCTTTTTCGGCATCCTCAAAGAACATCTCGAAAAAATCTCCCATTCGATAAAAAAGGATGGAATCCGGGTATTCTTCTTTGACCGCCAAATACTGTTGTATCATCGGGGTGGCGCTAGAGGGGTTCATGAAACATCAGAATCCTTGGCTTCGTGCTGGTTTGTGGTGTCATCGGGGTTGGCAATGGGAGGCGTTTCACCCTTAAGCGAAGGGATATCCTTTTTCAACTCATCCAACAGCTTCTGGTTTGTTTCCAGGGCGGCGGTTAATGCTTTTATGGTTTTTTTCGATTTAAAACGTTCAAACAGCGTGATAAAATACGAAATAAGAAGGCCGGCAAGGAAAAAAATTAGAAAGAGAATGGCATTTTGTAATTCCGGAGTGCTGAACTCGTCGGTCACAAACAGGTTTAATCTAAGGCGATGTTCCGACATGAAAAAATCCCAGTTTTGATAGGCCAACAAACCCATGAAACCGATAAGTATCAACCAGAAAGCAATTTTTGCTTTTTTCATTTCTGTTCTCCCTGTTTCGATAAAATGCACTGACCGATATTTTCAGGAAGCCGGGCAAAGAGGGGCTTCAAGCTCCGGCAGGTGGCCTGTATATGCTCCGGTATCACACGAACGTCTGCAAAAACAGTCAGGGCGTTCACATCGCCAAACCACCGTGGTACGATATGAAAATGAAGATGCTCTTCCACGCCTGCACCTGCTACCCGGCCCAGATTCAGGCCGACATTGAACCCATCCGGCGCCATCTGCTGTTTGAGATTAGCGATGGCTTGTTCGACTGTAAGAAGCAGATCTCCCATCTCCATGTGATTCAGCTGATCCAGGGATGCGATATGCCTTGCCGGCGCAACCAGAAGATGACCATTGATGTATGGAAATTTGTTCATGACAACCAGAGTTGTGGATCCTTTATAAAGCGTCAGATCATCTTTTTGATCCAGAGCATCGCAGAAAATACATGATTCCACTTTGTCTCCAAGGATGTATTCCATACGCCAGGGTGCCCACATCGTCTTCATTTTATCCGCTGCTCATATCCGTTTGTCAGTACTAATATATTTATTCCGTCATTCAAAACCTGGTCCTTCGGGCCAGGTCAGAGATATTTAGCTATGCCGATGGCGGAAGTTACTTAAATCCGAAGCACGAAATTCGAAATCCTAAACGGTTCGACTAGCTCACCGCCCTGAGCAAGGTCGAAGGGCAATACCGAATGATCCAAATTCGAATGATCAAAACAAGACCCAGGAGATACAGTTCAAACACTATGTTTGGATCATTTGATCATTTGATATTTGGATTTGTTTCATATTTCGATATTCGGATTTAGAATTTATCACACGCTGAATGTGCATATCATTAACTCTTATAGGGTTGAATCAGTGCCGGGCCCTTTGGACCTGGGTATCTACTACCTTTTTAACGGCTAAAACTCAACCCTTATTTTGTTGGAGTTGTACAATATTGAGATCGCCCCACATACCTGCTTTATCATTTATTATAATAACAAGTCCTTTTACTCCTTTGATATCTTTACCAAAGTTTATAGCATCCTTCACATCTGATTTTTGTTTTACCCGGTTTGCAATGGCGGTAGCGGCTGCGTCGGCCACAGGGCATGATCGCGAAACCACTGTGACGGCATCGGCCGTGCCAAAGCTGAGGGAATGGCCTACGGTTCCAGAAGATGTGCAAACAGCCATGGAACGACCACCGCAGTCGATCTTAAGACCCATGCGCATATTCAATGGTGAGCGGTTGGCAAAAATACCGATGGTCACCGGCTGATTTGTTTGAATAAAGATATCGCCACCATTTTCAATGATGATTTCCCGTGAAAGTTTCAACAGGTCATGACCGACATGTTCTGCAATGGCACCGGCGACAGCGGCCATGGGGCCTACCCCGGCTCCGGTGCCGGCGTCCATCATGTCGGCGATGATTCCTGGAACCGGTTTTGGAATTTGCAGCGGCACCAGGGAGGTCGAAAAATCAGGGTGCTGCCGGATGAAAGATTCAATATATCCCCTGTGCAGTAGTATGGACTCCTTTGCCCTGGCAGCCAGGTTCATGCTTGCCCGGATAAACAAGTCCGTCTCTTTCACGATGGTCCGGAAAGAGATTAATCGGTCACGAAATAATAACCGGTTGCGATATGTGCGTTCCTGGGGCATGGTAATTTTTATTCCGTCATTTAAAATCTGGTCCGTTGCGTCAGGTCAGAGACATTTGGTTATGCCGATGGCTGTAGTTACTTAAATCCGAAGCACGAAATTCGAAATTCTAAACGGTTCGACTAGCTCACCGCCCTGAGCAAGGTCGAAGGGCAATACCGAATGATCCAAATTCGAATGATCAAAACAAGTCCTTGGAGATACAAGTTTAAGCGCTATGTTTGAAACATTTGAGCATTTGATATTTGGATTTGTTTCGTATTTCGATATTCGGATTTAGAATTTATCACACGCTGAATGTGTATAACATTAACGCTTATAGGGTTGAATCAGTGCCGGACCCTCCGGACCCGGGTATCTACCTGCTCTCCCGATAGGATTCCAAGATATTTGTCTGCATGAGAGGCCTCATCTTATCGGGGCACAGGCGTAGAAAAAAGCGATCCGTCATGCCGGCAATGAAATCCCTTACGACCTCTTCGGGTTGATGGGAAGCCATGTAAGCGTCTGGCTTGTTTTCCAGGAATGCTGAAAAAATGACTGAATCCCTATTGTCATTCTTCACATCACCTAGAAACTGCTCAAATAGAAGGTAGAATAAGGATTTGATATCTTCATAATATTTTTTAATCAAAGGGCTGAGATAGATTCTTTCGAGATTGAATTGTTTGAGCTCTTTCAATGCATCGGAAATCGACCCGCTGAAGGTGATATGCGGGTGATCGAAACTGTTTTCGATGACATCGGTCACCAGGCTGTAAACAATCGTTCCGTTGGTGTTTCCTAATCGCTGGACACAATTGTGAGGCAGGTCGGTTCGCCGAATAACCCCCAGGCGGATAGCATCTTCAATATCCCGGCCGATATAGCTGATGGTATCAGCCATCCGGACGACGCAGCCCTCCAGGGTCATGGGCGTTAGGGGATATTCGGGCCATCTCTTTTTATTAAGTATCTCAATGTCATGTGTTTCAAAGGATTTATCAGTTAATGGTTCAAGTAACATATTATGTATTTCGCCATCATGACACAGGATTCCATCCAGGGTTTGCAGACACAGATTCCAGCCTTTTCCAGATCGTTCGACACGGTCAAGAAACTGGACACTCTGAATGTTGTGCAGAAAATGACCAATGCCGTTGGCCTGACAGATATCTGATAGAAAGCGTTCGCCATCATGTCCAAATGGTGTATGACCAATATCGTGGCCCAGGGCGATGGCTTCAATGAGGTCTTCATTTAATCTTAAAAACCGGCCGATGGTACGGCCAATTTTGGACACCAGTTGAACATGGAGGACACGGTGGGTGATGTGGTCATTCTGAATCAGGTAAAAAACCTGCGTTTTGTCTATATAACGGGCATAAGCCCGGGAGTGGAGTATTCTGTCCACATCCAGTGAAAAGGGCTGTCGGTAATCGGAATCAAGGTGTGCCTCCTGCCGGCGTCTGAACCCCTGCCCGCTTTTTGTTGCCCTGGGTGAGAGCCGTTTGGATTCAGCTTCATTGAGGGCTCCCATCATTTTCCTGATTTTCATCATCGTTTTATTCCAACCCGGATAAACCGGTAAAGATAAAGATTTTTGAACCCTTGTATGCTGGAAAGCGAGGATGCCTGGAGGCTGGGATGCTGCTGTCTGCTCATGGTCCTCAGCCACCCTCGGACCCTCATCAGCCTTTTAGCGGTTCAGACTGTAGGCTGTTAGGTGCCTTTCGCTGATAGCTATTAGCCACCCTCGAACCCTTGTATCACCCTCGAATCCTCCAACCCTCCGTTATATGGCCCCAGCAGCGATCTTATTCGCCATCATATCTGCATAATCGATGCCTGCGGTCCGAAACCCTTCCTTGCCATACTTCATATTGGCTTCCAGAACATATAATTTCCCGTTGCGCGAGCAGATGTCGATACCCACGTCATTCCAGCCACATGTCTTTGCAGTATGTAGTGCCAGAGCAAGTGCTTGCCCGAGAACCGGTTCGAGACTGATGCTGGCGCCTGCGGCAATATTGCTTCTAAATTCACCCATAGCTGTGATCCGCCAGTAAGCGTGGGCAATTTCCCTGCCGATGACCACTACCCGCATATCGCGGTCCAATTGGAGATATTCCTGAATGTAGGCGGGGGTATCAAGGGATAGATAGGCATGTAAATCCGTATGGTCTTGTATCAGGAAAACACCTCGTCCCATGGAAGAACCCCGGGGGATTTTTGCGATGAAAGGAAATTGAAAGTGGTCTAAAATCGATGTCTTTTGATGTTTTCCATAAAACACCCTGGTACGGGGATGGGGAATGTCCAGGAGCTTGAATATTGCCGTCTGTTTGATTTTATCCTGTGCAAAATGGTAATTATGCGGGCTGGGGAATGTTTCCTTGCCCATGGCATCAAACAGTTCAACATGAAAGGATGACGGATAGTAAATTTTTTTTGAATTTCGGATAAGTGCCATCGCCTCGCTTGAATAATCTTCCAGGTTCGGTTTGACGCCGAGCGTGATAACATTTTCACAGTGAGAGAGGCGTGATTCTAAGGCTATGTGCCTGTTTCCATTCATCGGTCATCCTGGTGGTTTGAGAACAAAAACAGAGGATGGCAATTTTGCATCGGGCCATATTTTGTCTACGTCGATTCGAAATCTCGTCTGCAGGTCATTTGAAAACAACAGGGTATCCGGGAGTTGATAGTCTCCGTAGTGACTGCGATTTAAAAATTCAACCCGATAGAGAAGCGTATTTTTTCCCTGAAACAGTTCATATTTCCAAACCGTTTTCATGTCCTCACGAAGGTAGATTTTCCCTGTTCGTTTTCTAAACCATCCTTTTTTTAACAGGAGGACATACGGGTTCCCTGAGGGCCCTTTTTCAAACGTCGGCGTGGCATTTTTCAGGAGAGGTACGCGGCCCGCCAGTATGGAGAGGATGTCATGGACCGTTATCGGCATTGATACGAGACGGCTGAGATCAGCCTTGCGTGTCCGTTTTTGATAGAAACGGCGTTCCGAATGGAGAGACAGGTAAAATCGGCTACCGTCGTAGACCACACTTGAAAAGGGCCGACCGCCAATACCCAGAATTTCTAAGCGCAGTTTTTCCGTTTTATATCCGGCCCATGCAACGCGTGTGCTTTGCAGACCATCAGGATTCCAGATTTTTATTTTTCCAATGCCCTGAAAAGATGTCAACCCGGAATTGGTCTGTTGGAGATTCGCAACCACGGAACCCGGATCAATTGTCGTGGCCGACTCGGGCGCCGGTTGTATTGGTTTAATTGTACCTGGGTCTTTAAGCCCTGCGCATCCGAAAACAAGAAATAAAATGGCACAGCATGTGGTTAGTAACTGTTTCATTATGACGGGTATCTACTTTGGGCTCGCAAAAAAATAACTTCACATTTTCTGCGCGAACCCTTTGGGAACGGGTCACGACTCCTGGAGATCGTTGATTTTATTTTCGAGAGCTTCGGTATCCTCGGTTTTTTTTCGCAGTGACTCTTTATAGTATTTTAAAGCGTTTTCCTTGTCATCGATTTTTAAATAGACGTCACCGAGGTGTTCCAGGATAACAGGGTCCTCCGAGGTCAGTTTCACGGCCTTCTCGAGATATATCAATGCTTCTTGAAAAAGGCCTTTCTTATAGAGAACCCAACCCAGACTGTCAGTGATATATCCGTCATCGGGTTTATGTTTCAATGCTTCCCGGATCAGGGATTCTGCTTCATCCAGATTTTTGCCCATGTCGGCATACGTATAACCCAGATAATTCAAGGCATTGACATTTTTAGGATCCAGAGCGATAACCTTCTGCATAGAGGCGATGGAATCTGCTTTTTTGCCCCACTTATCATATACGACACCCAGTCGGAATTGAATCCGAATATGTTCGGGGTCGATATTCAGGCCTTTCTTGAGCGCGGTTTCCGCATCAGCGTACGCTTCGATCTCTTCATAGAACGACCCTAGGTAGAGCATGAACTCAGGGTTGTTCGGGACGTTCTCGATGGCTTCCTCGATGGTGGCGATGGCCTCCGTGATCTTGTCCTGCTCCTGGTAGAGTATCGCGGTGTGAACAACGGCATTTTCATAGAACCGATTGCTGGGTGCCACCATTTTAAAGTACCGCATGGCATTGTCGTCATCCCCTTTTCCATCATAAGAAACCCCTGCCAGATATTGTAAATCCGAACTGTACGGCATTCCCTTCAGCATGCCTTCGAGTACGACGACGGCATCGTCGTATTGTTTCGGGTCTATATAGAGCTGAATGATTTCCCTGATAATTTCCGGTTCCTGTTCCGTTCTCAGACCAAGATCTTTCAACAGATTTCCACCCTCTTCCATGAATCCGTTTTTCTGATAAAAAAGACCCAGTTCCATGGCGACACGTACATTGTTCGGGTTTTTATCGAGGAGTTCCAGGTAAAGGGTGCGCGCCTTTGCGTTTTCTCCGGATGCTTTGTAGATTTTCAGCAATTCGAATCGACCTTCTTCAAGGTCCGGTTCCAATTCCAGCGCTCTCATGAAGGCGGTTTCCGCTTCCTCGGGCCGATCCTTTTCAGCATGGATTTTTCCTATAAAAAAATAACCGGCAAATGATGCTGGAAACATGTCCACTAAACGCTGGTAGAGATCAAAGGCACTGTCGAGGTCTCTCTCTTCCATCAGGATACTTCCCAGGAGTAAATAAACACGTTCTTCTTTATCCGGCGCTATTTCAATGGCTTTCGTATAGGCTTGTTTTGCTTTGTCGTTTTGTTCAAGGTTGCGGTTGATATCGCCATAAAATATAAGTGACTCCACATGATCCGGATCGATGGCAAGCCCTTTTTCAAGGGCAAGAACAGCTTCGGCGGTCTTTTTTTGATTCAGATAGAGAGAAGCGAGCTCCAGGTAAAGAAAAACCGACGTCGGGTCGATCTCAGAAGCCTTCAGAAGAAGCTGAATGGCGTGATCTGACTGGCCCTTCTTGAGGGCGAGCTGTGCCTCGGTATAATAATAATAGTTGTTGTCCATACGTACGGGGCCGGCATCGGGCTGAAAGCTTCCACGTGGTGCGTCGGAAACAGCGGGCATGCAGGCAAAAATGGATATGGTCAATATCACGGCCATCAAATGGCGGAGAATAAATGGTTTCATCATGTTTCGGGACTGTTCGTGTATGCGTATACATCGAAATCAGGAATTTCTTTTTTAAAAAACTCTCTCATTTTTTTGACGACGCTTTTTTCGACCTGGCGAACCCTCTCTCGGGATATGCCGTATCGATCTCCGATTTCCTGTAGTGTTACCGGGCTGTCTGAAAAAATACGTTGATCGAATATTTCGAGTTCACGCTTGGTCATTTTTTTTCTAAATTCGGCGATTTTGGTATGTAATAGAAATTCCATTTGCTTTTTGGCAACATTGTCTTCGATGGAAGCGGTTTCCGTACTCAGAAACTCGATCCGTTCGGTATCGGAATCATCTTTGAGTGGCGCATCCAGGGATACGTCCCAACCGTTCAGCCGTTGATCCATGTCGACAATTTCGCGTTCAGATACACCCAATTTCTCTGAAAGCAGTTTCGGTTTGGGGTCGAAGCCTTCGTCTATCAACCGCTGCTTCTCTTTTTTGAGTTTAAAAAATAGTTTACGTTGTCCCTGGGTCGTGCCGATTTTGACAAGGCGCCAGTTGTCCATGATGAACTTCAAAATATAGGCTTTGATCCAGAATGACGCATAATAGGAAAACTTTACATTTTTATAGGGATCGAACTTTTTAACTGCCTGCATGAGTCCGATGTTACCTTCCTGGATCAGGTCCAGGAGATTCTGCATCCAGACTCTCTGGAATTCCAGCGCAATTTTGACCACCAGGCGGAGGTTTGATGTCACCAGTCGGTAGGCGGCTTCGGAGTCACCGTGCTCCTGAACACGGGCGCCGAGTTCTTTTTCTTCATCCCGCGTCAATAAGTTGTATTGACTGATTTCATTCAGATACCGCTGGAGCGGATCGTATTTGACAACCGATTTATCAGTGAGAGAAGCCTTTTTTGGCTTTGCAGCTACTTTCGTTTTTGAACCCAGGGCAGTCTTTTTGCCGGAAGCAGGCTGCTTTCGGGGTTTTTTCGGAGATTTCTTTTTAATTGTCACGTCAGCAGTCACCTGTGGTATATGTGTAACTCCGGCTCAGTTTTCTCTGGCACGGATTTGTATGGACATGAATTCCAACATATGTTATGCACCGGTCGGGTTTTTAAACCATCCCTTGTGCGCCTGTAGCTCAGATGGATAGAGCAACGGACTTCTAATCCGTAGGTCGCAGGTTCGAATCCTGCCAGGCGTACCACCCTACCCCAGTTGAAACAAATACTCTATCATAACATGATACAGCTTATCAATACCGACGTTCATTTTCGGCTAACCAAATATCCGGTGATAAAGATAAAAAGTTCACCAACCAGAAACCAGAGTCTGGAAGTAGCTGAAATCATGATGGCTTCAGGCAAAGAAACGTTCAGTAGCGTGAGATAACCAGCGATAATACCTTCACGTATGCCAATTCCTCCGGGAGCGAAAACGAACAAAATTCCCAAAGAGCCGGCTAAAGGAAAACAAAAAACAGCAGAAAAAGGGATAAAATGATCCGTAATGCTTACGGCAAGCAGAAAAAAGCCGCAGCCCCATAAAATCCATCCTCCTAAAAACCAGGGGATTAAAATTAATGATTTTGAAAAGTCCAGATCCGGCAGGAGATAATCTTTTTTCAGCACTTTATTCACCAGGCCCAAAGCAGCATTGCAAACCGTCTTCGATAGCAGCATTAGCGTAAAAAGCCCTAGAATCCCAAGCCCCATCCAACTTAAAAGATGTAAAGCATCATTCATCCATAGACCGCAAATGCCCAGCAACAATCCGCACCACAAGGCGACCACATGGACATGTAAAAACAGCAAAGACAACTCGCCTGCAGGATATTTCTTTTTGTCCGCAAGATACATTGCCTTGCCCATAATCATCCACACCTTTCCGGGAACGTATTTGCCAAAAATATTCAAGCCTTCCGTTGCCAGTGCCTGACGGATACTAATGTGAAATTTAAATTTATGAAGCAGGTGTTGCTGGGCGAGCGTATTGGCCATAAAGCCGCCAAGTAGGCAAACAAAGGCGAGAAACAGTGAAACAGGGGAGTAAATATGGGGGATTTCGAGGTAATCCGCTTTATAGAGTACAACAATTAAAAATATCAGTGAAAAATAAATAAAGTATTTATGAAACCCTGTTTTCATGGAAGATTAAATCCCGGTGTCGACAGAACCCTGCTTGAACTTCCCAAGATAAAGCATCCAGGGGAAAACCGAGAACCAGTACACCTCTTCGATTTCAACAAAGTCGCTGATAAATCTTTTGAATTCCGACAGCATCCAGAAATTTACATGCGTCGGTGTCCGGCCGCCCTTTTGCCAGTATTTGCCTCGAATCACGTTACCCCAGCGGAAGAAAGGTTCATGGGGCACGGAAAAAATAAAATAGGCATCCTTCTTGGCAACCCGTTGAATCTCCCGAAGGGCTTCAAGGGGCGCTGGAATGTGTTCCAGAACCTCTGAGGCTATGACGTAATCAAATGTATTGTCCTTAAAATTCAGACTTTTAACATCTGCATTCAAATAAGTGCAATCGGGATACTGCCATTTGGCTAATCGGAGTTTCTGATTATCCAAATCGACTGCCACCAAAGAGGCGATAACGTTCTGACGCGTCAGGTAATGAATAAAGTTTCCTTCACCGCAGCCGACATCCAAACCTGATTGTGAACAGGCATTAATTTTCCTCAAAAGGCCGGATGTTTTTTTCAACAGGCGATTCAACAGCCACCGGATAAGAGGGTTGCCGGAACTGTACAGTCTGTCAAGGGGTTCTTGTGACAACAGGGAAACAGCATTTTTATCCAATTTATCCATCGAACCTTTCCGAGTCCTTGTTGTGCATCTGACAAATCTGCTCGGAGACAAGCCCCATCATAAATACAATAATCGATGTCGTCAAAAGAAGTGCGCTCATGTTGGTGAATCGTTTCCACAATAAAAAAGTGTAAAGATAATAGATGACTCCCATGCTAAATAAAAAAAAACTGACCGGTAAAAACACCCTGAAGGGAGAATACAACGTGCATATTTTTACTATGATAATGAAAAATCGTGCCCCGTCCTTAAATATCCCGATACCACTTTTTCCACTCTTACGGCTTTTTACGCCGATAGAGACATATTTGAGGCTTCTTCCGTTTCTCAAGATGCTCAATGTCATGGTTGTGGGATAAGAGTAGGTATTGGGGAGAAGATATAAAAGCGGCCTCGCTATTTCTGCCTTCACTATTCGAAAACCAGAGGTAAGATCTTTAATTTTGAACTTGGCAACATATGAAGCAAACCAGTTGTACACTTTATTCCCGGCAGCCCGTACGAAAGATGTATGTCCGTCTAAGTTCCTGAAACCAACGACCATATCATATTCGGGCAGATATTTTAGCAAGCGAGCGATATCATTGGGGTCGTGCTGACCGTCACCGTCCATGAAGACCAGGGTTTCACCTTTGGCCTGTCTGATTCCGCTTTTTATAGCAGCGCCGTTGCCCATATTGTAGGGATGATTCAGAATCGTGGCTCCGGCTTTTTCAGCGGTTTCAGCTGTCCCGTCGATTGAACCATCGTTTATGACAATGATTTCATAATCAGGATGAAGGGTTCTAATTCGCCTGATGATATCCCCAATGGTATTTTCTTCATTGTAGGCGGGAATGATTACTGAAACCATAGTATGATTTATCTTTTCGTTGGGGTTAATCCTGCGAACCTCGCAATTGATAAAGGTCGTGACCGTTTTCTGCAAACAAGCGAGACGTCTTGAGATCAAGAAAGTTGATAACCAATTGTTTTTCCATTTTATTCAAGTTATTATGTGACCAATTGTCAAACATGTCAAGCCTTATCAACAAATGCGTCAAACCGAGGTTAACTAAATGTGTGTGCAGTTCTTCCGCAGAATCGGACTTTTGAACTGTCGAATGAAACAGATTGATATCAAAAAGCATTTCCCGGTCACTGTAGTATCCACGATCCCCTATGAAAAGGGATAAAATTTTTGCTTCTGACGGCAAAAAGCCATTGATGTGACGTATGGCGGCATATTCGGGTCTGAATTTCTCGATATAGTCATCCCTTGAAATATTGCCGCTCAAATATTGAAACGGGGTGACAATTTGGAATTGCTCGATGATGTAAGTCATGTTGCCGCTTAACATCAGCAAAACAGTCATCAATGAAATCCCGCCGGCAATGTATTTGGGCTTTCCATCAAACAGCTTACACACAAACAGAAAGATATTCTTCAACCCGAACATGGACAGGATCACTAGACAAGGTATGACGGGAGCGATATACCGGATACGCATGTTGGTTTGAAAAAAAACAAGCAGTACGAGCAAAATCGAAAATATGAGCATAATGCCTTTTTCAGCATTATGCCGGTGCGTATTTTTATCCTTGTTTGCCATGGCAAACGAAAAAATGGGTAAAATAAGCAAGGCGGGATTCAGTTTGCCGTCAAAATACTGATGTGTGTTATCCTGGCCTTGAAAAAACACCCGCAACGGGACCAGTGCGGTTTCCCACCAGGTTTCATTATACATCAGTTTCCGTAAAATAATGGGCGGCACCGATTGTAGCGCATAGGGGTCAGAAGCATTAAACCAGTTATCAAAAAGTGGGAATACAGGATTTCCTGTCCAAATGTAATTTTTTATACCCCAGGGTGAATACATGAGCCCTGCGACAGAGACAAAAAGCAAGCCGCTTAAAACTGCCCAGAACGGGGTGTGTTTGCCCTCGGCAACACCTCGGGAAGCGATGAATATCATTATCAGTGTGAGTAGCAACAATACCATCAGGCCGTTATACTTTGTGCCGAGGGCCAGACCACTACACAGAGCCGCCATGACGAGATGCTTTCGATGCAGAGATTCCTCGTGCCATTTTAAGGCGTACATGAACCCGGCCGTGGAAAAGAATATCAGTCCAAGATCAACGTAGGCCGTAATGGAAAGCTTTACAATCACAGGGGTGGACAAAAAAAACAAAACACCCAGCAGCGCATAATACCTATCCAGCCGTTTTGTCAAATACGTGAATATGAGCCATGCTGTTCCCAATGCAAATGCAAAATGAATAAACTTTGGAAGAATATCATTCCCGAAATAGAGTGGTATCGTGTACAAAAGATCTAAGTTCATGGGATAATAAGAGAAAATCATATCCGGGATTTCATAGATGGCCCCGTGTTTCAACCACAATTTCGGTACCGCGAGGTGATGGACCAGTGCATCTCTGCTCACGGGCGGGACCCATGCCAGGATACATATAGAGACTACCAGTATCAGCAGCACCAACAGCATTGATACCGGAAGTAATATATCCTTAATCTTTTGTGATTTCATAAAGTTGCAGCACCCTGCTTTTTATTCTGTCATTTAAAACCTGGTCCTTTGGGCCAGGTCAGAGATATTTGGCTATGCCGATGATGGTAGTTACTTAAATCCGAAGCACGAAATTCGAAATCCTAAACGGTTCGACAGGCTCACCGCCCTGAGCAAGGTCGAAGGGCAATATCGAATGATCCAAATTCGAATGATCAAAACAAGACTTTGGAGATACCAATTTAAGCACTATGTTTGAAACATTTGAGCATTTGATATTTGGATTTGTTTCGTATTTCGATATTCGTATTTAGAATTTATCACACGATGAATGTGTATAACATTAACCCTTATAGGGTTGAATCAGTGTCTGGCCCTTTGGATCCGGGTATCTACTCAGGTCCCCTGCCTTCTGTTTTAGATATCTCACCAGCGGCGGTATGACCATGGCATCTTCCACCGGCACCAGTGTGTCATTGACATAGCGCCACCCCCTGGCTCGATCGGCCAGATATTGTTCGATATCGCTCAGCTTAAAGCGGCTGGTTATCTGGGACATGTATTGATTTGCCCTGATTTTGTCTTCAATCATCAGGGAATGTTGAAGCAACGCAAGATAGACAACAAGGTTGTCGGGGTATCGATTGACTGCATCTTCTAAAAGTGCTGCTGAGCGTTCATGATAGTCCTCTGAACTCAACGCCATGGCCATGCTCAGCAAAAGATCCTTGCTATAAGGCTTTTGCTGCAGGGCAGCCCTGAAATATTGTAATGCCGAACCGGTCTTTCCTTGTTGGAAAAGGATGAATCCTTTGGCAGTCAGGAACCGGCTGTTGGTTTTTTGTCCGGAAAGGAGAAAGTCAAGATGCTTAAGTGCTTCCGTTTCCCGGTGAGTGTTCAGCAGGCAGAGCACCAGATTGTATCGAACCCTGTGAATATAGGGTCCGGTTTCGATACGGGTGGCCGCAGTTAAAAATTGTACGGCTTTATCGTATTCTTTTCGCTTTTTGTAGATGTTTCCCATATTGCCGTACGAAATAAAGCGTGACAGCTTCGGTTCAGGATCTTGAAGATCCAATGCCTTTCGATATAGCTTGATGGCAATTTCCAGATTCTGTTCCCGTTCAAGCGCCATGGCAACGTTTTGATAGGGTCTGGCCAGGCTAGGTGCTTTCTGCATGGCATCTTGCCACAGTGTTTTTTCAGTGGCCCAGACCATATTCCGGGTATAGCATCCAAGACCCAAAGCTATCACCAGAACAGGCACAAGCCCCATCAGCATTCGATATACGAGGGTACTTTTATCCCGAAACGTATCAACCAGAGATGTCATGCCGCTCGCCACAGGTAAAAACAAAAATAAAGACGGCAAATAATTTCGATGCTCAAACACCAGCTCAAGTGGAAAGATGGTTGACTCTACGCTATGCCCCAGGAAAAAGAAAAATACGGCAAAAGAGAGTAGCGGTTTTCGGCGGATGTTATACACGGCAAATAGTATAAGCATTAAAATGGCGGCAATGGCGACAGACGTTGTCCAGGGTTCCAACAAGGACGTGGACAGGGAAAAATCGTGCAGTATGGAGAATTGTCCGGGCACCGGATATAATAACTGGTATAAATAAAATAGAGATACCCGGGTTTCCGTCAGGAGTCGCTCAATCATTGTGAAGGGGCGTTTTTCATAGCCGGCAATGAGGGTGGACATGGGATCTGTTTGCCAATAAAACAATAGAAGCACATATAATATTACCAGTCCAACAACGCCACCCACCACAGTCCATTTGGTTTTACCCTGTCGCCAAAAATCCGGTTTCCTATAGAAGATGATTTCTATCAAGAGCAGGGCAGCGGGCAAGGTAACGGCATTTTGCTTAGACCCCACTGCAAGTAGAAAACAGAGCAGGCAGCCTCCCCAAAAGCAGCCTCTGGGTACCGGTGCTTGGGTCTTTCGGCCTTTGACAAACAGGAAAATTGCCGACAGATAAAACAAAGCAGCCAGGCTGGCCATGCGCTGTACAATATAGGTTATGGCCTGGGTCTGTATGGGATGCAAGGCCCAGATTGCGGTGGCCAGAAATGCGATCCTCAGTTCGGCCCCTTGGTATCGGCCGAGCAGGTTCGGTGTTTTCAGCAGATTGAGAATTGTCAGATAAAGCAACCAGCTGGACACACAATGGATAGCGATATTGAACAGGTGATATCCCACAACATCGGCTTTCCCCAGGTACCAGTTGAGGGCGAAAGTCAACATGACTACCGGGCGGTAAAGACCGGACAGACCGGGTTTTGGATTGTTCGGATCTGTAAAAGGCGCGCGTATGCTTTTGGCCCAGTCACTGAAAGAGAGTGTGGAAACATGTACATTTTTATTGTCTAAAATGTTGGTGATGTCATCCAGATGCCATGAGGCATGAAAGGTATTTGAGTAGGCCAGTAGCACCAGAAAGAGAAGGATGAGGAGGTGACGGCCGGAGCCGCCGGCTACGCGATAGGTGTCTGTTATGTTTGTTGAGTTCGTTGAGTTCAATACGGTTTTCCATTACTTAAAAACTGGTCTTTTAGGCCAGGTCAGAGACATTTGGCTATGCCGATGGCGGTAGTTATTTAAATCCGAAGCACGAAATTCGAAATCCTAAACGGTTCGACTATCTCACCGCCCTGAGCAAGGTCGAAGGGCAATACCGAATGATCCAAATTCGAATGATCAAAACAAGACCTTGGAGATACAAGCTCAAGCACTATGTTTGATTCATTTGAGCATTTGATATTTGGATTTGTTTCGTATTTCGATATTCGGATTTAGAATTTATCACACGCAATATTACTCCGGCGGTTAAATACCTCACGGTTGTCATTCCCGTGTGCCTGCCCCTTCGCAGGAAGGGGGCGGGAATCCAGAAAGACACTGGATACCGGATCAAGTCCGGCATGACGGAGTTGGCTATTTAGTCGCCAGGTTAATAACTACCAGCTTTTCGAGATCCTCGCAATAAGACCGGGCTGGAAAAATAGATATTTTATCCCTCCAAACGAACGGCGGTAAACCTTTGTCAAAGAAGTGACACCGCCGCGCTTCATAAAATCGTCCTTACGATTTTATTCCATGACCGTATTGATGATATCAGCCGGAATATGGCCCACGTACACCTTGCCGTCAATCAGGTACCCCGGTGTGCCGGTGATACCAAGGCGTATGCCTTCCCGGATGTCGGCCCTGAGCTTCTGTTGTAATGACCGATCATTTACCGACCTTGCAAATTCGATGACATCAAATCCGGCAGCCTTGGCCATCTCTCTGATATTGAAATGTCCTTTTTGCGTATCGGTATTGAAAAGAAAATCGCTGATTTCCCAAAACTTATCATGTTTGATTGCATATAGGGAAAAGAGTGCCATTTTCCCGGAACCAATATGGTAGGGTTCTTTTACCATTGGGTTATAGGTATGATCCATGGGAAAATTACGGTGAATGAGTCTGATGGTTCCCGGGTGACTGGCCATGAACTCACGCAAGAAAAAATGCATTTTTTTACACTGGAAGCACTGATAATCTGTAAATTCGGAAATCACGAGTTTCGGGTTCGTGGCCCCTATCCATGGGTTCCCATCTTCTGTGGTGCCTCGTGAAAGCTCTCGGCCTAATGGAAACCCTGACATTTCCCAGTAATGGGGAGTGAAAAGCATCAACAGCAAAATCATCCCGGCTGCCATGCCAAGAAAAATACCGCTCTCTTTTATATGACCACGGATCCATTGAATATCGTTGTAAATACCGCTTGCAATAGATATGTTTGCAAAGCGTTTGTGGATCAGCCATGTAAAAAACATAAGCATCAGATTTACCGCATGGCTGACCATGCACATGATACAATAGCTGTGGACAAATACCACAGAGATTATGGACAGGATGATACTGTAAATGGAGAAAGCAAGTGCGATGACGAACAAGGTCGGCCACAACCGGGTTTTGTTTGAAGACGCCTTGCCGGCAGGATAAAGAAGCAACAGGAAAAAAAGATATCCGGCAATGCCCCATATGGGAACCGGTATATCTAGCAAAATAGAAAAAGGGCTCTGGGATACCGTGTCACAATTGATCGATTTTGAGACCGCACAAAAACTCTTGTACGCCATATCGGTATATACCCGGAAATGAGAAATGGCAAGATAGACCGCATCTGCAAGCCCGGCCATAGCAATCGTTACAACAGTCCAGAAATAAACGGGAAATGGTAACGGCTTAATCTTTTTTTCGGTTTTCATTTTCAGGGTATATTATTCCATCCTAAATTGAGCGATTATGGATCAAATCCTTTGAAAAATTTCTAAATTCAATATTCTTAAAATTTGAAACGTTCACTTTAGGTCCATGATGGTTGCGGGCGTCGGGATATCAAGGTTTCCTGTCAATCGCGTCATCGTTTTCTTTACAACCGGGATAATCATTTCGGCAGACATGGGTGCCGTGCGATAGTTTTCGGAAAACAGTTCAAAACCATCCATGATGGTTTGTATAGCAAATTCGGCAAACATTTTCTCTGTATATTTTTCGGCGTTTTGCATGTCCCCCGCTCTGACACTGTTTTCTATGAGTGCATAAACAGGCCGCAGATCCCCCGTGACGTTTTTAGTGACTTTTATCAATATTTCCTCGGCATCGGCCCATTCACCCATCAAGCTGAGGGCCACCCCTGCGTTCAGCAAAACAGCCTGATTATTCGGCTCCATTTCCAATGTTTTTCGGAAATAAACAAGGGCATTTTCAGGTTGGTTTTGCCACAGCAGGATAAATCCTTTAATGTTGAAATATTCCGGCTTTAGATAGTTTTTTTTGTTGGCAATGAGCCGATCCGCTTCCACAGTCCCCTCTTCCCATTGTCCCAGCATGATATAGGCGTTGATTAAATCATAATGCATTTTTAAAAAACCGGGATCAATTTCAAGGCCCTGTTTATAGGTATCGATGGCTTTTTGATACTCGCCCCTATGGTAATATATGACACCGATATTATTGATTATATCGGAAACGAGAAAATCGCGGGCCGTGTTCAGGGACATGGCTTTCTTGAACATTGCCAATGCCACATCATATTGCAATGGCGTGGGGTTTTCTCCCCATGCAAGCTGGATGGCCAGATTGGATATGGGGCGAGCATCCAGGGGCGATTTCTTCATGGCATCTTGCCACAGGGTTGCCTCCGTGCGCCAGTCTCTGTTTCGAATGTAGGTAAAACAACCCAGGCCGATGATGACCAGCATCATAAAGGTTGCCAAAATTACATACAGGGAACGGTTCTTTGTTCGATAAAAATCAATCAGATACTTCAGGGCAGCGGCAAACGGCAAGAAAATAAAAAAAGATGGGAGGTAATTGCGGTGTTCAAAAATAAGCTCCAAGGGGAGAATTGTTGACTCGACAAGATGGTTAATAAAAAAGAATAAAATTGAAAAAGCCAATAACGGTCTTTTTTTTACCTGGGACACGGCAATTCCCATCAGCAGCAGAACGATTAGAATCGCCGGCATTGTCGTCCATGGGGACAGCAGTGATGTTGAAACGATAATATCGTGTGTGATGGAAAGCCTGGCAGGCAGCGGATAAAAAATCTGGCTGATGTAAAACAAAAGGATTCTTGGTTCGGACAGCAGTCGTTCCCAGAGGGTAAAGGGTCTTGACGCAAACCCGCTGAAAAGAAAATCTAAGACATTTGTTTTATAAAGGACTATCCCAAGGGAAATGAGTACAAACACTGCACCCATCAGCATCGGGAGATACTTTCGCATACGTTTTAATGTCGCCAAATCCGTGTAAAATATAATTTCGATCAGTAACAGGCTTATGGGCATCATTGCAGCGTTTTCCTTGGACATCAGCGCGCAAACAAAGCTGAAAAAGCATGCCATGTAAAACAGCACCTGTGTTTTCCCATGGTTTGCCTGCCTGCCTGCTATATAAAAATATATGCCAAGAATATAAAACATGGCTGCCATGGCTGCCATGCGTTGAACAATATAGGTAACCGCCTGGATTTGGATCGGGTTGATTGCCCACAAAACGGCACTTAGCAAGGAAATAAAATAAACATCTTCTTTATTATATCGATTTTTCAGACGGGGTGTTTGCAGTAACTTTCTGCCGGCAAGGAACAACATAAATGCGGTCAGTATGTGTATGGTGAGGTTTACCAGGTGGTATCCAAATGTGTCTGCCTGACCTGCATACCAGTTGAGGGCCAGGGAAAGACTGGGGAGCGGGCGATAAAATGAATCCTTACCCGCTTTGGCAAAAAAAGTATTCCAAAGCGAGGCTGGTGATAAGTCGGTTAAATGAAGCCGCGTGTTTTCGACGATATTGGGTTTGTCATCGAATTGCCACGCAGCGTGAAAGGTATTGGAATAGGTCGCCAGAATCAATAACACAAGCAAAACAAAGGCGATGGCGTTCTTTATCTCGCCGGGAAAACATCCCTTTTTCAAATCCTTTTTTATCATTGCAAGCTTTTAGTGTTTTTCTGGATTCCCGCTTTCGCGGGAATAGCAACCGGTGGGTATTTAACCGCTGATGTAATAATATCCATCGGATCGGTAGAACCTTTCCGTGTCCTCCACCAGCGGTGGCGGATTTAGATCAGAATTAATAAAAAAGGGGATGAGTTTCCCCGTCCCCTTTTTTATTGTGTTGCTTTATGCAGTTAATTCAGTCGAATCATTATGGCAGTAGAACCTCGGTGAAAACATTAGCGCCATCCCACCCGGCAACAGCGGCTTGATATTGGGCAGGACATCGACCGCTGCCATCTGTTACCGTAATGGTAATACTCACACTGGCGTCGGCCGATGTAACTGTAAAGGTATTGGTTCCTGATGCGGAATAGCCTACATCAGCTGTCGCTACAGCCGTATGGGTCGGAATCGCAAAATAGTCGGCGATGTCTGCCGCAATACTTTTCGCATCCGATTCCGCCTGGCTGCAAAACGCTTTGTTTCTGTATGCAATAAAATTCGGTATGGCAATGGCTGCCAGAATACCAATAATCGCGATAACGATCATCAGCTCGATCAGGGTAAAACCTTGTTTGTTGCTTCTCAGTTTCTGAATCATGGTGGTCCTCCTTTTAGTTGTTGCAAGTTATGTTAAATAAAAATCGTGTTGTACGTTCCAACTCACTTCTTTAATTGTTGTTATTGTGACAATGCAAATGACATACCATAAATTATCAGATAAAACAAGAGTTATGTAACCATTTGTGTTAATTGGATATAAAAATTTAGATTATGTGATGTGGTAATGAGGAGTTGGTGGATTAATGAATCGAAATGACATATTTTGGCGCATAATGACAAAAAATGTCACCTGAACTGAACGATTTTTCCCGAAGAGATGTGCCGAGATCTTGATGGAGGAGGGTTCGCAAAAAACACAGGCATACCAGTGGATCTGTCGAGGCTTTTTGCGAACCCTTGATCCGCAAGAGATCGGTGCAGATCGAGATAAAAATCGCTCAGTTCAGGTGCCACTTACTTGTCGAAATTCAGTTTTTCCAATCGGTAGCGGATCGATCTGAATGTAATGCCAAGCAATTTTGCAGCAGTGTGCTTGTTTCCCTGACTGATGTCGAGTGCTTTCTCCAGGTAAGCCCGTTCAATTTCAGCCAGTATGGTGTCGATGGAGACGCCGTGTGCCACTTCGTCCAGATCGAACCGGCGATCTTTGATTCCCTCTATCCATCGCTTTTTATATATCGACAGCTCGAGACTGTCCGGCAACAGAATATTGGTGCTGGTCAAGGCAACGCTGCGCTCCAGGAGATTTTCGAGTTCACGAATATTTCCGGGGAAATCATATTTTTTCAGAAGCTCGATGGCATAGGAAGATATTTTCGTAATTTCTTTGCCCATTTCCTTTGAGTACTTATCCAGAAAAAACTGCGCCAGAGGCTTCAGGTCACCCATGCGTTCGCGCAAGGGTGGTATTTTGATTTCGATGACGTTCAGCCGGTAGAATAGATCTTCCCGGAATCGTCCGCCAATAATCTCTTTATTAAGGTCCTTGTTGGTTGCCGATAAGAATCGGATATCGACGGAAATGTCCTGGGTGTCTCCCACACGCTTGAACACCTTTTCCTGTACAGCCCTGAGCAGTTTTACTTGAAAACTGGTGCTCAACTCACCGATTTCGTCGAGAAAAACAGTGCCATGATCGGCAACTTCAAAAAGGCCTTTCTTGTCATTGCCTGCACCGGTAAACGAGCCTTTTTTGTGCCCGAAGAACTCGCTCTCCATGAGTGTTTCAGGAATGCTGCCGCAATTGATCACGATAAAAGGATCCTCTTTACGGTCACTCTGGTCATGAATAGCCCTGGCGATAAGCTCCTTTCCGGTGCCGCTTTCACCGGTGATGAGGATACTGGTCTTGGTCTTCCCTACCTGGCGAATCATATCATAAATATGGAGCATTCTAGGGCTGCTGCCCACGATCATCCCAAAGTGGGTGGTCTCCTTACGATCGATGTTGAGTGCTTTTTTCTCCTGATCGATTGTTCGCATGTCCAGTGCGCTTTTAATGGTATGTTTCAGTTCTTCATTATCAAAAGGCTTTGGGACATAATCATAGGCACCTTCGTTCATGGCTTCCACGGCATTTTCTGCCGATGAATAAGCTGATATCATGATCACAACAGATTCTGGATTTTTTTCTTTTGCGCGTTTCAGTACCTCTATGCCATTGATGTCTCCGAGTTTTATGTCACAGAGCAGCAGGTCGTAAGAACCCTTTTGGAGCAGGGAAATGGCTTGTTTCCCACTGTCGGCGCACGTAACCTGGTAACCTTCCTTGGTAAGAATGATCTCCAGCAGTTCCAGCATGCTGAGTTCATCGTCGATTACCAGAATGTGGGGTTTGATCACATCCGGCATGCGTGTGTCCTTTCGGTAGTTGTGGTCAGTTAGTGCCCATTCACAAATGGTCTTTTTCCGCGATATCGGCGTTGGACGCCATGATTTAACTCCTCAAAATAGCACGCTATTACTCCGGGTTAAATCTGTCGTCCGCCTTGATCTCACGTAAAAATCCTCATTTCTGG
>Ga0164313_10000642_pt1 | contig 28830 bp, 21 predicted proteins | sample GuaBasSedimGuay4_FD_113735 | JGI IMG/M metagenome (GOLD analysis project Ga0164313, IMG submission 113735) | Subseafloor sediment microbial communities from Guaymas Basin, Gulf of California, Mexico - Guay4, Core 4569-4, 0-3 cm | ecosystem: Environmental > Aquatic > Marine > Hydrothermal vents... | reverse complement strand
TCGCCGATCTCGGCGGATTCCGGATTACGCGTTTTGACGTCGAGGTCCAGGTCGAGAGCAATACGGACCTGACAATCGTCGAGCGCATCGTGGTCGACTTCAATGAGCCGCGTCGCGGGATCTATCGTGACATCCCGACCCGCTACACCGATCCCAGCGGCTTCCAGTATGGCTATGGGTTTAGACTGCTTGGGGTCGAGGGCGAAAACGGCCAGCCGCGTCAGGTCAAACAGACGCGTGAGGGTCCGATGGTACGGCTCAGGATCGGCAGCCCGGATCGACGCCTTACCGGCACGCAGGTTTACGTGGTTCGCTACCGGGCCCGTGATGTGTTGCGTCAGTTCGAGGGCTACGATGAGCTGTACTGGAATGTCACCGGGAACAGGTGGAACACGACGATTGCCAACGCGTCGGTCGTCGTGCGCTTTCCCGACAACATTGCCGCCGATGACATGGAGGTGTCAGCCTGGGCTGGTCGCTATGGCTCCACGGCGGGAAACGTCAGCCACGCCACGACTGCGCCGGGTGAAGTGTCGGTTCGTAGCACCAGCGCCCTCGGTGCGCGCGAGGGGCTGACGGTAGCGGTGGCCTTTCCCCCGGGTGTGGTGGAGTTTCCCGGTATCGCAGCCAGAGTGTGGCGGTTCATTTCCTGGAACCTCATCGTTCTGGTGCCGCTTCTCGCGTTGATCTTCCTGATCCGCCGCTACCGCAAGCACGGGATCGACCCCGATATTCCGACGGCTGTAATGGTGCGCTATGAACCGCCTCCCGGTGTGTCTGCGGGTGCGATCGGAACCCTGGTCGACGAACAGGTCGATCTGATCGACATCACCGCAACGATCGTCGACCTCGCGGTTCGCGGTTACATCACGATCCGCACCGATGTCGAAGAGAAGCTGTTCGGCCTCATGAAGACCGAAGTCAGCTCGTTTACGATCCAGTCAGATGCTGATCAACAAGACCTCCTGCCGCATGAGCAGCTGGTCCTGGACGGCTTGTTCGCTTCGGGCGAAACGACAGTGACCACCGACGATCTCAAGGAGAAGTTCTACGCGAAGATCCCGGCTATCCGGGATGCCCTGTACGACCGGCTCGTACAGAAGAAACTCGTGGCCGGCAATCCGCAGACGGTACGCCGCAAGACGGTCGGCATGGGCGTATTCGCAGGGCTGGTAACGGGGATCGGCGGGTTTCTCTGGGCGACCTTTCAGGGTGCGGTACTTCCGAATGCTGCAGTGCTGCCGATATTCTCTGCAATAGTGACCTTCGCGTTGTTCGCCGGATTCGCTCGGGCGATGCCACGCCGGACTCGCATCGGAGTGCAGGCCGTGAGCTGGGCTCGAGGTTTTGAGGAATTCGCCGACCGCGTCGAGGGCGACCGCTTCGATCGCGACGCGGCGCGCGATATCTTCGAGACATTGCTGCCCTACGCCATGGCCCTCGGCGTAGCCACAAAGTGGTCACGCAAGTTCGAGGGCGTGTACGACGAGCAGCATCCGGGTTGGTATGTGGGCCCCAGTCACGGCATGCACAATTTCTCGACCGTGGCCTTCCAGAACAGCCTGCACGACACGATGAGCAAGGCCGGCGAGTCACTGGCCTCGTCACCGAGGTCAAGCGGTTCGAGTGGAAGTGGTGGCGGTGGGTTCTCCGGTGGCGGCGGTGGAGGCGGCGGCGGGGGATCGTGGTAGAGGCGGCGCGGTAGCGAAGGGGGCTGCGCCAGGGCAAGTGCTTTCGCAGCCGCCTCAGTTCACCCGAGGATCCTTCGGCACCATTGCGATGTGTCGATACTTGCCGCCCTTGCGCTTCAGGATCCGCCGCCAGAGCGAAGCGGGTTCGTCGGTGAACACGTCCTCCGCGCGGGCCGGCTCGATAATCCAGGCATCCTCTGCAAGTTCGGCCTCGAGTTGGCCTGCACCCCACCCTGAGTGGCCGGCATAGACACGCGCACGCAGGATTGATGGTCGAAGTGCCGCATCGATCTCACCGGTGAGGAATCCGATGTTCTCGAAGACTGCAAGGTTGGCCCGAGCGGTGCCGTCCAGTTCGGCCAGCAAGACCGGCTGGGCAGGCTGGACGGGGCCACCTTCAAAGAGTGCTGCATCAGGACCGGTGAGATCCACCAGTGGCGGGACCGCGTCGGTCACGAGGACTTCCATTGGCCGGTTCAGGACCACACCGACCGCACCCTCTTCATCATGGGCGCCGATCAGGACTACGGTGTGCCGGAAGTTGGGGTCGTGAAGCCCGGCGCTGGAGATGAGAAGCTGGCCTGTGAGGGAGGACATGGGTAAGGCCTCGCGGATCGCGCCGGAGTTGAGGGGGCCGGGTTTCTGTCGCTGCTTCCATCCTCGCAAGTTGAAGTGGCTTTCGCAACAGTGGTTGTGCGCCCGAAGACGCCATGCACGCAAAAGCTGGACGTCAGGCGGGCGGAGTGTTCCAGGCCCCGTCACCTCACCACCCTGTATGCATCACGAGGTCCCAGCTGGTGCTCTGATCCGAATTCGGCGTCGCATTGTGGTGCAAAGCCAGCCGCGGGATGATGAACAGCTCTTCTTTGCCGGTCGTGCGATCGGTACAGCGCAGCTCGATGTTGACGAGCTCGGTCCAGGGTGAGAAGGCAAGCATCGAGCGGCAGATCACGAAGCCCGAGTGATCGCTGAAGGTCGCTGCTTCCCGATCTACGAAGAGCGTTTCAGAGGTCGAGAGACGAATGAGCTCCTTCTCCGCATTCGGCGCACCCAGGGCCGCGGCCCATGCTGCGCCCGAGATGGCCAGGTCGTTCGTGGCGGTGACAAGTTGGCCAACGAGGAGGATTCGCAGGAGGCTGACCAGTGCGTTGCCGAGGTGCCCGATCAAGGAACGCTTCTGCGGCTCGAGTACCAGGCCATCGATGACGCGCGCCTGTAACGATTCGAAGTCTACATCCTTGGGTAGCACGATCTCGATCCGCACGCCCTGCGTCTCGGTGAATACGGTGCCGGTCCGGGAAATCAGGTCGCTGACCAACGCGGGCGACGCGGACTCGGGCAGCGGTACGGTGTGGACGCGTATGGAGACAGGTCCGGATCCGTATCCACCGGGGAGTCGCGGCACGATCGAATCGAAGGTTCCGCGCGGAGGGTCGACACCGGCCGGTGCCGAAAGGACGACGAGAGCGAGGATTGATGGCATCAGCATGGGCACACCCTCTGGTACGAGAGGAGTCCCGGACGGGGTGGGGTGTGCCCGGAGCGAGTGGGTTCATTGGCGAACCCGGATGTGCTCTCTAACGTGCGTTGAGGCAGAGGGCTTGCGCAAGGGTGTGGGGGCGAAAGGCTCGAATCTGCGTGTGCTACATCACGTGTGCTACATCACTCGTCACGCACGAACACATCAACCTCACCAAATGAAGCACTCAGTCGGTACTCTCGATCCAACTGCTCGAAGAAGGCCTCGATATTTGGCGACATGGATCCCAACGATCGGGCCTCGACGCGATCGGGCAACGCAACCGGCACACGTCGCTCTGCGGCGAGATCCATGAACCACCCGTGTCCGCTATCCACAATCATGGCGGGCGGATTGTTGCACACTGCGTCCACGAACTCGGTTGCTACCTGATCGGTGTGGAAACCGATAGCCATCAACGGGTAGAGATAGATGAAGCGTGTCGGGGAGCGACGTTCGGCAGCAGCCAGGATCACCGGGTCCGCTCCCCAGACCAGGACGGTGTCATCGGGTGTGGTGTTCGCCCTTACGAAGTCAATGCACTCGCGGTAGTCCCGATCGGTCGCAGGATCGTTCATGATCGCGTACCTCCGGGTGAGCTTGTTGAAATTCAGGCTTCCCAGAGCCCCGGCTACCAGCACGATCAGCAGGGCGAGCCCCACCTGTTTTCTCCATGCGAACCGTTCCGGCAGCCGGCGCGATACACCGAGGAGCTCCGCCAGGAGGATTGCCAGTACCGGAATACACAGGATGAAGTAGTGCGGATAGCGTTTGCTCGACGCACTGCTCAGATAGTACTCCAGCGGCATGGCGATCAGGGCCAGGTCTACGAGCGCGCGCCGTGGTCCGCCAATGCGCAGCCGCCGGGCCAGTACGCACAGCCCCAATCCAGCCCACACGCCCCACATCGCGTAAGACCAGGGGATGCGTTCAATCCCAAAGATAACCGCTTGCCACCGGTCGCTCTGAGGGATGCCAACGTAGAGAAAGTTGTAGTAGAAGGTCGCGTCAAAAAGCTCGCCCCACGCCTGGTGCGCTGTGAAGTAGATGGCAACAGGCAGGCACATGGTGAGTCCGCCGAGCGTTGCCCAGAGTGTGGAGCGAAGCAAGAAGCCCGGCCTTCTCCAGCCACCTTCGCGGAGTACCGTCATGAGAAATACAGCGGCGAAGATCCCGAGGTGGTTTTGCCGGTAGAGGAATGCCGTCGCCGCCAGGGCGCCGAGGATGAAGGCCCAGCGTCGGGATTCGCGATCTTCGCGCCAACGCAGATAGAGCATCAATGCGCCGATCTGCAGGGGCAACGTGAACAGTTCGGTGTAGCCTCCTCGCGCCATAAGGTTGGCCAGGCTGAGCATCCAGATGAGCGTCACGGCCCAGGCAACCAGGCGACCGTGCAACGGCTCGAAGAAGCGTACCGAGAGCCAGCCTGCAAGAGCAATTGCGATCAACTCGAGCAGCCAGGGGCCCCAGAATGCGCCGCTCGAGACAAGGAGCCCCAGGGCGTAAGTGAAGTGGATGAGCGGCGGCTTCTGGTCAAATCCGTCGCGGTAGGGGACCTCGCCATCGAGGATTCCCTGCCCGATGTAGAGGAAAATGCCCGCGTCCCGGCCGGGGATCAGGTTCAGTGCGGGAATGGTGAGGGCGAGCGCGATCGCCACGCAAACGAGAGCCACGAGTGTGGACTCCAGAGTGGCCCGTTTTTGCGCAACATTACTCAATGAAAGGTGCCTGTGTTGGACCGGGAGTTGTGTTCTGAACTCATGCAGACAACCCCTCGGATTGACCGGGACCGTGGACCTTGTGAGTCGGGGCAACGATACGTGGATGGTGCAGAGAAGTCGAGTTAGGATGCAGTCTGCTTCGGCCAGTGATTCCACCCAGGACGAGTCAGGGAGAGCCTTCTTGATCACGATCTCGCCAAGCCAGCATGACTTTGTGCGCAGGCTTGCACGTCATCTCATCCGATGGCATGTCGCGATTTCCGCAGGCTTCGTAGCCTTCGGTGTGCTCCTGGCCTTCCTGCCAGATTTGGCAGAACGCGTTGCGCCGGTCCTTGGCCCCGTCTCGCGCCAGGAGACCCTGATCGTCGCGCTCGTGCTGACGTGGATTCTCGTAACTGTCGTCCTGAGCGTGGCCCGGCGCCCACTGACCACCGACGATCTGGTCCTGCTGCTCGGTACGGCGATGCTCTCGGTGCTGTACCTGATCTTCTTGCGCGAGCGAGCGACTTTCGGCGACATGTGGGACTACCTGAACGCGGGACGCGCGATCGGTCTCGGGGAGCCATTTCCCTCGCGTTACGTTTACCCACCGTTGTGGGCGTATGTCTTGGCCGGTTTCCAGGCAGGCCTCGGGGAACGGGCAGCCGAGATCTTCTGCTTCGTTATCAACCATCTTTCTCTGGTGGCATTCCTGCCTCTGGCGGTGGTGTTCCTCCAGCGCTGCGGGATGTCGCGCCAACGAGCCACGTTGCTCGTCCTTGTGGCCACGGCCATCAATGTTGCCACGGTCCGCAACGTCGTATATGTCCAGGTCAACTTCCTGGTGCTGGACCTGTTGCTCCTGGGAGTTCTGGCTCCGCGCAGGTACTGGTGGCTGGCGGGAACAGCCCTGGCCGTCGGCACGCACATCAAGCTTCTTCCCCTCATTGCGATTCCCTTGTTCGTGATGGAGAAGCGCTGGCGCTTGCTCGTGGCGTACGGCGTCGCCATGGGCGCTCTTTTTGCCGCAACTGCGCTTCCCCATGGCCTCACCTATTGGGGGGACTTTGTCCAGAACCTTGGGGCGTGGCAGCCAGCGCCGTTTCGCGCGGCTTCGATACCCGCGTTCCTCGGCAACACCGCGGAATTGTTCGGGCTGCCGATCGGTGGCTGGTTGGTCGCTCGCCCACTGCAACTCGCACTTGCTGGTGCCATTGTCTGGTTGTCCTGGCGAGCCGGAGGCAGGCGGGTGTTTACTGGCGGAACACCTCAGCCCAGTCGAGTGATAGACGGGCTGGTACCTGGGCTGTTCCTGTGGCCGGTGCTCTCTCCGACACTGTGGGTGCATCACCTTGTGGTGCTCATTCCATCCGCATTGGCACTGATTCCGTACCTTGGCGGGTCTCGCCGGGCCGCTGTGTTCGCGGTGTGCTGGTTCCTCGTCTTCCTCTCCCCGACAGTTGATCTCTATCCGGTGTCGTACTTGCGTCTGGTTGGCTGGTTGGGGCTGCTCTACCTCGCCGCGGTGGTGATTCGGGAGGGAAGAACGCGGGCGTGCTAACATTCCGTCGCGTACTTGCCGAAAGGAGACCCGCTCTTGCCCACACCCGTCCTCTACAGCCTGGGCCGCGTGATCGCGAGAATGGGCACGCGTGCCTACTTCCGCGAAGTACAGGTCAGGCATGTTGAGAGGGTGGCGCTCGAGGGACCGGTGATCCTGGCCGCAAATCATCCCCAGTCCATTACCGACGCGTTGATCCTCGGCCTCGTCTCGCCGCGCGTGGTTCACTATCTGGCGCACAGTGGGCTCTTCGCGAACCCGCTTCTGGCCTTCCTGCTTCGCGCAGCAGGAGTAATTCCCATTTACCGCCGTGAGGATGTAGTCGACGCGGGCTCGCAAAACGAGACGAGTTTCCAGTCGTGCTGTGAACTGCTGCGCGAGGGCGGCTGCGTGGGGATTTTTCCAGAGGGCACCAGCCAGCAGGCACGTCGGGTCCAGCCGCTGAAGACCGGGACCGCGCGCATTGCGCTGGAGGCCGAAGTCGAGAATGACTTTGCCCTGGGCCTGAGCATCGTGCCTGTGGGCCTGAGTTTTCAGAGTCGTAGACGATTTCGCAGTCGCGTTCTGGTTCGTTTTGGTGAGCCCATTGTTGTGGCCGCGCATCGTCAGCTCTTCGAGCGCGATCCCCATGACGCTGCCCGCGTCATCACCGCTGAGCTCCAGGCTGCCATCCGTCACCAGGTTGTCGACGTGACGCAGTCCGACCTGGAGGAGTTCGTCCAGAGGGTGGAACGCGTCTACAAACACGAACTCCGGGATCGACCGGAGCTCAGAGTGCCCGGCCTGTCTCAGTTCGAGCGCGACCAGTTCCTTGCGCGCGAGATTGCCCGCGCCACAGACTATTTCTACCAGCATCGACCCGAGGCCATCTGGGGTATGGCAGAGCTTCTTGACGAGTACCAGCGCAAGCTCGATCGCCTGGGCATTGCCGATCGCATGCTGCGCGAGGAGAGTACGGCCTTCGCGGGCACGGCCATGCGTTTGGCGGTGCTCGGCACCCTTGGCCTGCCGATCGCGGTGTGGGGCCTGCTTACGAACTTTCTGCCCTATCGACTGACCGAGTGGGTCACCCTGCTAATCGGGCCCGATGCAACCAAGACGCACACCACGCAGTTCGGTGTCGGGGCTGCGGTCTTCGGCGGGTTTTATCTCGCATATATCTGGTGGGCATTTGGCCAGTTCGGTGGCTGGACCACCGTCGCCATCGGGGTGAGCCTGCCCGCGAGTGGCCTCTTCGCGCGCTCCTACGTCGTTACGCTACTCAGGCGGCGCAAGGAACTACGCTTCGCGTATCTTCGCAGCACGCGGGGACTGATGATCCAGAAATTGCGTAGATTCCGACGTGAGATCATCGAGGTCATGGACGAGGCCCTCGAGGAGTACATGGCGCGTGACACCTCGACCAGGCCCGAAGGAGACGGTTCGTGAGCCCCACGCTGCTGCATATCGATCCAATCCAGCGTTACTTGCGCGGGGTAGTGCTCTGTTCCGTTCCCGAACGCGACCACACAATTGCTCTCACTTTTGACGACGGGCCGAACCCACGCAATACGCCTGCCCTGCTTGATCTTCTGGATCGCAAGAAAGTTCCTGCGACCTTTTTTGTTCTGGGCAAGCGTCTCAACCGCTTCGGCGAGATCAGCCGTCGGGCGCACGATGCGGGGCACGAGATCGAAAGCCATGGATACTGGCACCTGCCGTTGCCGCTGATGCCGAACTCTATGCTCCGGCGCGAGATTCGTCGAACCGGTGAGGCCATCGAGAAGTGGACCGGCAGACGCCCGCGCTTCTTTCGTCCGCCGATGGGGTGGTTTTCTCACCGCTGCCTTCGCGTCCTCGAGGATGAGGGCTACCAGGCCGTCATCGGGAACATCCATCCGGAGGACTCGCGTCGCCCCGACCCCGAGGTTGTGCTCGATCGAATCCGTCAGAGGATTGCGCCGGGTTCGATCATCATCCTGCACGACGGCGGATGGCGCGCCACGGTCGACCGTTCGCCGACGATCGAGGCGGTGGACCGGCTGACTGATGAACTCGGCGGGGCGGGCTACCGATTCGTGACCCTGGAGGAACTCGTCGGGCTGCCGGGTGGAGCGTCGCCTGTGCGATAGTCGGCAGCAGCCTGTAGATGTGTTCTCAAGGCCGGCCAGAAGCGCTATGCTGCGCGTGGATTCGACGCGCCACAGACTCCAATAACCGGAAAGGTCAGAGATGCTGCATTTCCTGCTGCTCCTTCTCGCAATTCAGATCCCGACTGAATCCCCATCCAGCAGGACAATCGAATACGAGGAACTCTGGCGCACGGATCCCTACAGTGACGAATACCTGATGGGCAACGTGATGGCCGCGACGACAGACGACGAGGGAAACTCATATCTCCTCGACGCCCAGTTGCAGGAAGTCTTCAAGTTCGACGCCGATGGCAATTACGTCGACACGGTTGCGCGCAAGGGCGAGGGCCCGGGAGAACTCGATCAGACCTGGTCGATCGCCTATTGGTCTCCGGGAGCAATCATTCTGCCCCGCGTGTTTCCGCCGCAGGTGATCCGCATCGCTCTGGATGGCACGCCACTGGAAGAGCTGCATGTCTATCGCGACCCGGCGGACGACGCGAAAGCGTCGGTCTCCACGATTACGCCGGTGGGAGATTTTGCGGTGGTAATGGGATCAATGTTCCAGTTCGGTTCGGATGGTTCGAAGATGGTCATGTGGCTCGGAGTGATCGATCGGAACGGTTCGGTCGTGCACGAGTTCGGCGACATGGAACGTGAGTTGCCCTCCGATCCGCTGAAACAGGTCGTCGACGAACAGGCCGAGTTCTGGGAGTGGAATCGCTGGGCCGCCAGCGACGCTGGCCATGTGTTCCGTGCGCCGGATCGTGAGAAATGGCTGATCGAGCGCTACGACCTCGACGGTAACCTGACCGGGACGTTCAGCCGCGACATCAAGGCGCGCGAGCGGACGGAAGCTGAATTCGAAGACATGAAGGGCGGTCGCACATTCGTTTTCAACGGACAAAAGGCTGATATCAGCTACAAGCTCCTGGACACGGAGGCGCCGCTGCGTGGCCTCGTGATTCTCAATGGCCAGCTCTGGGTGATCCACAACCAGGCCGAGGGGGAACTCCCTGACGGAGTCTGGCGGCGCGCGTCAGTGCTCAGCTTCGATGGCGAATTGATAGAGGACGTGGATCTGAAAGTCCCGCACGATCCGGAGCTGGACACAGTCCAGCTACTCGATGATGGACGCGTAATGGTCGTGGAGAATGGAGTTGCCGCGCAGCGTTCACAGTTCGCCGCGTTCACCGACGACAGCGACAACCCCGACGACGAGGACCTTTCCGACGCTGAGCCTGCGGAAGTCGTGATCTATGCACCACGGCCCTGAGGCCTGCATGTTGCGATTCCAGACCCTGCTCATCAGCATCCTGCTGCTCGCCACACCGGCCATGGGCCAGGAAGATGACCTGCCGGAGAACACCGGAATCACCGCCGAAACAGCAGCCGACGCGACAGCCCACGCCACAATCGAAGAGCCCCCCCGCAACTACTTCATCCCGATCCCGGTGATCTACTACACACCCGAGACCAAACTCGCCCTGGGCGTCTCGGCCGCGTACATCTATCGCACCGGCGATGCCGATCCATCTTCGCGTCCGTCGACGCTGGGTGGTATTGGAATCTACACTACGAAGAGCCAGATTCTGTTCGCTGTCGGTGGCGAACACTACTGGGATCAGGACCGGCAGAAACTGGCCGGTGGTCTGTCGTACCAGAAATTCCCCAACGATTTCTTTGGCCTGGGCAACGATACCGATCCGGATTTCTCGGAAGGCTATACGGACGAGAGTTCGGGCATCGGCATCGACTACCTCCGCCAGTTGTGGCCGCGCATCCACTTTGGTGGTGGCGTGACTCTGGGCAACTCGAGCATCACCGAAACTTCAGACGGTGATCTGCTCGAGTCCGGACTCGTGCCCGGCTCGAAGGGTGGCGTGGTAACGGGAGCTGGTCTGGCAGCCAACTACGACAGCCGCGAGAACGTGGGTTACCCGCTGCGCGGTGGATTTCACCAGGTATCCTGGCGCCTCTACTCAGATGCACTGGGCGGGGACTTCAACCTCAACTCGACCTCGCTCGATCTGCGCCAATACCTGCATCTTGGCGGCAAGAGTGTGCTCGCCTTGCGCGGCATGGGCATCATGGGCGGTGGAAACATGCCTTTCCAGATCATGCCCGCCCTGGGTGGCGACTCGCTGATGCGTGGTTACTTCGCCGGGCGCTTCCGCGAACGCAAGGCCGTCGCTGCGCAGGCCGAGGCGCGCTTCTACATCTGGAAGCGTCTGGGTGGCGCAGTATTCGGTGCCATGGGTCAGGTCGGGCAAGACTATGGAGATCTTGCGGCGAGCCGTTTCCACTACAGCGGCGGTGCCGGCCTGCGCATACTCCTGATCGAGCAGGAAGGGATGAACCTGCGCATGGACTTCGGTTTTGGCGAGGACCAGTCGGGCTTCTATCTGGGTTTTGGCGAGGTGTTCTAGGGCGCGCGCTGAATCGAGGTGGCCGGGGCCATGAGCCACGAATTGATCACGACACGTGCTCCAGCGACAGCTTCTCGAATCGGGCGACCAGGATGCCGGGCCCGATGGTAGCTTGATATAGTACCTGCTCGTCACTTCTGCGCTTTCTGCTCCTCCTTCAGAGCATCCCACGCAGCGATCTGCGATTCGGAGAGAATTCCAGCCATCGCTTCGTCCTGCTTCGCCTTGGTCGACTTGAGTGCGTTGGCGATCTTGAGCTTGTTGCGAATGCCGAGGCGCTTGTCCCCATACTGGAATACAACCCTGATGACCTCGCGCAACGAACTGCCCATCACGGGCTTCATTGCAGCCATCTGGCCCTCGGTCAGACTCAAAGGCGTCTTGAGGTCTATGATCCTGAGCGCGGCGATCTCAGAGAAGATCTCGTGCAGAATCTCCTCGCGCAGCTCTTCGTATGCGGTCCACTGGTCGGGAGTCAACGCCTCCTGCATGCGTTCGTAGTAGTTCTCGCGCACCTGCTTGAGGTCGCCCAGCATGTCCTGCGGATCCGGTTCTTCCATCTCTTCGTATCTGGCCTGTGTCTCGTCCATTTCGAGCAGGTAGCTCTGTAGTGCCTGCTCCACCTGCGGCACCTGCTCCGGGGTCAGCACCAGCGCTTCCGTGAGCTCGACCATGACGTCGTCAATATCGACTTCCCGTTCAACATCCTGTGAGGCACTGGCGAGCATGGGTAGGGAGGCCAGGCACAGCATGATCAGGATCAGGTAACGATGCATAATGGGGATCTCCTCGAATCGAAGGTGCTAAAAGACTTCGGTCATGCCCATGAACAGCCCGTGCGAATTTGATCGGCCCCAAGCATAGTCCAGGGTCAGGTTCGTGGAAGTGTTCTTGTTGAACTTGATGCGTAGCCCAGCGCCGGCGCCGGGGTCCAGGCTCCCGAATGTTCCGGTGGTCTCGGAGGTCGTCGAAGTGGCGTTTACGAAGGCTACCGCTCCGAGGAGCCCGTCACGCGTCAGCGGCCAGCGGTACTCACTCTCGACATAGATCTGGTTGGCACCGCGGATGCGTCCGGCCAGGTATCCACGCGCGCCGCGCCCGTAGGTGTCCCATCCGTTAGCGGGAAGGTTGAGGTAGGGGGTGGGCCCGAAACTCATCCAGGTGTACATCCAGAAAGCTAGCACGTTGTCGCTCTGCGATGGCAGATGTGGATACACACGGGCCTCGATCCATGACTCCTGCCAGTTCTGATCTGATCCCATGGACGATGAGTAGTTTCGAAGACTCCAGTTCAGATAATACCCGGACTGGGGATCGACGAGATTGTCGCGCGTGTCGGCGAGGAGATTGAATGAGATGCCGACGGCGCGTGTCGATGAGGGCGACCCGCCAGAGTACACAACGAACGGAGTAGACTCGCCATTCTGTGCTCGCTCGTCGACGATCTTTGTAAATTCGTCGTAGTGAGCACCGATGCCCAGGTACACCGGGCCGCGTACCCGCCGTAGAAACGTGGTGTACACACGACCGAGAACGAATGACATCGGGTACTCGCCGGCCTGATGCCTGACTTCCCCCAGACCCCAGGTCGATCGGGAAGTGTCGAGGTAGCGGCAGTCTGCCTTGAGCAGGAAGTCTTCGTCGGCGCTGAAGACGTCACCGCGGAGCTGAAACTGGAGCTGTTCCCGGGTCGAGTAGTTGCCGGAGATACTGAGCGAGGAATAGCGGGATTCACCAGAACCGCGCCGACCGGCACCCGAAACGAGGGCGCCGAAGGCGGCCCCGTAGACCGGATTGTAACTGATGGTAGGGACGAATGCCCACTGCAGGCCGGTCTCGGCGGTGACTTCAAACTGGGGTTCTACGCGTCGGCCGAGTATGTACTCGTCGAGCAAGTCGAAGATGTCGCGGCGTTCGAGCGCTTGTTCGGAACCCGGATCCTGCGCGAGTGCCGGGGTGGCCTGATGGAGTGACATCAGGCTCAGTGCGGCAGCAAGCAGCATGGCGGATCGATTGAATCTGATGGCTCGGGAATGAAGTCGGGGGTGCATCGCGTGCTCCAGACCGCCGGCTGCGTTCTCGATGATGACGCTCGGCGATCCTGTTGTTTCGTGGGCAGACTGGACCGACGCAGACACCCTACCGACGTCGTCCAGGTCAGGCAAGGGCGGGTACTGGCCCGCGCCCTTGCGGAGCGTATCATATGGCGTGGGTGGGTTGGCGGCGGGCGACGGCCGACATGCCCGTGATGTCGTGATGTGTGATGCAAACACGGTGACCGTTGCGATTGACGGCAGATTGCTCGCCGGCCAGAGTTGTGCTGGCTTCGCCCATGTCGGCGCGGTTCCAGGATTCAGTCTATCCCGGTGCAGGCGTGCACGCTTCAGGAAGTCCAACAACTTGAGACCACTGGCGGCCTTCCTGGATTCACTTGGCGTGACAGCGCTCCTGTGCTCCGCCGCCATCATTGTCACAGGGGGTGGGCAGTTTGATCTGGCTGGTACACACATCAAGGCTCTGCACTCCCGTCCCATCATCGTGGCTTTGATTGGACTGGCTGGCCTTCGCTTCGGGCTCCTTTCGCTCACTCTTCCTTTCTTCGGCTGGTCGCGATGGCACCCAATTGGATTGCAGCGCCATTTCAAAAAGTGGCTCCGGACCGTAGTGTCGGCAGCTTCGCTGATCAGCCGGCGTCGCGAGTTCTTTGTGCTTTGCGCAATCGGAGTGATATCCCTCGTCATCAAAGTGTATAACATCATCGCGTCGCCTGGTTTTTATGCTGGTGATGACGTAGAGGTCCACGTGCAATCGCTGGCCTCGATTCGCGGGCTCGAGCATGACGCCTGGTCACTACGCAACGCATTCTACCCCAGCGTGTTCGTCGAGCCGATCCAGCGAATGATCGTGAGCATGGGAGGCGGTAGTGCCGCGGCCGTGGTCGCCGGTCGAATCGCAGTGGCCCTGTATTCGCTGGTACAGATTCCTCTGCTCTACCATTTAGTGCGACGGGTGTGTACTGGTTGGGCGTCGGAGTGGGGGCGGGTGGCAGGCTTCGCAGCGGTGATTCTGCTCGTATTGAACCCGATGGAAACGCTCGCGGGGAGTTCAGTGCTGCCCCGAGCCGTGGTCGCGACATTCGCAATGCTCTGCGCCCTGCTCCTGTGCCAGCACGACCTGCGATCGGTTCTGGGGGCAGGGCTGGCCCTGGGAGTTGCCGCGTCAATCAGGTTCAGTGAGGTCGCGCTGTTTGCTCCGGCGCTCGCGCTGCTGGTGACCCAGCGCCGCTGGTCTCACGCTGTTCTTGTCGCGGTCGTCGGTGCGGGGGCTGCGGTCGGAATCTGGGTGGCCTTTGACCTGCATTCTGGTGACGCTCCGGGCGCAAGTGTGAAGGCCATAATCGATTACACACTGGTTGAAAAGCGATCCACGCGCGGATTTGAGCCCTGGTCCTGGTACCTGCAGAGCGCGCACTTATGGCTCACGCCGGTGGGGCTGATATGGGCTTTGGTTGGCGTACGCAGGTCGTGGCCTTCGCCAATCATCTGGGCGGTCACACCATTGATCATGTTGAGTGTCCTTCCTCACAAAGAGGCACGGTACGTGATTCCCTACCTCGGATTCTGGTGTGCGACAGCGGGAATAGGCTTCGTGGTCTGGGCAAAGTCGATAGTCGGGGGTGCGCGGCCTCGAAGTAGTCTTGTGCTTGCCGCGCTGGCTCTACTGATTCTGCTCTCGGGACTGGATAGTCAAAGGGCCAGAAGATCTGACGGGGCTGTGTTGGCTGCGCAGCATCTCGAGTCAATAGTCGATGCGAGTTCAACGGTGGTCGTCCAGCAGGATTGGAAGGCGGGTGGATCGATCTACCTGTTCCGGGCAGGCCGCCGTATCTCGATCCAGCCGGCCCCTCTCCGTCGCGGTAACCTCACGGAACTCGAGTCCGTGCTCAAGGCCGCAGATGTGGACTTCCTGATTCTTCAGTCTCCGGTGGCCGACCTTTTTGAGGGCAGTGATGCTGCACTCGAATACGGTCTCGAGAGGATCGAGGGGGCCTGGGAGCGGGTGCACGACCCCCACGTACTGCTTCGTCGCCAGTGACGGGATCGTGGCGGGCCCGCCATAGCGGCCCGCCTCCGGAGATGTGTCAGGCGCGCGAACCCGCCCGGGCACGCTCACTTCGCCGCACGATGAACGGCGCGGCCTTGGCCTCGCTTTGCCCCGACCCCGCGAGGTACGCGATCGTGAACATGTTCAAGACGGGCACGATCATGCAGAAGCCGAGCCAGCGCGGCATGTTCAGACGGTCCGCAATCGATGCGAAGGTCGTAACCGTTGCCCAGAGGTTCACCAGGGGCACGAAGAACATGATGACGACGTAGCGCGGTGCCTGGGCAAGGTCTACGAAGTAGACCAGATTCAGGAACGGGATCCACGCCATCCAGGGCGAGCTGTGACCAAGCTTGCGGCCGATCACATAAGCGGAAATGCTGAAGACGAGTGACGTGGTCAGGAACAGGAGCAGTTCGAACACGCTGCCAATGGCGTCGGCGGGTACGGCCTGAGTGGCTTCCATGATTGGACTTCCAGATTCGAGGCGGAACGGATGGTTCTGCCGCGTCTGGAGCAAGATTCGTGACGGATCAGGAGTCGATCATGCGGCCAGATCACGCTGGATCTGGCGTGCCGGCGTACTGATCTCGAGTTCCAGATAGAATTCAGCGCGATCGACGATCTCGCCCACAGCCACGGCCATCCAGGCGAGAAGCAGTGTGTTCTCGACGCCCCCCAGGATCAGGGTCAGAGGAACGGCCAGTCCCGCAACTAGACGTACGAGAGAGACGGCGGGCCGCCACGCCACTCCCCGCCGTCGAAACTGGTACTTACGTGCGACATAAGATGCCGCCTTCAGCGCTGCAACGACGCCAAACAGCCAAGGGCTCTGCGCGATGACGCCCGCCAGCATCAGCCCGGTGCCGAGCGTGCGCGCGCTGTGCCAGTCGAGTCCCGGTGTGGCAGTCACGCTGTAGACTTTGTCGATTGCGAACAGGGTACAGAGTCCGGCCACCGCAACGAGCCATCCACCCCAGGCAACGGGCATCCACCGCATGAACTCCACGGTGCCCAGGCCAGCAAAAGCGGTGAAGAGCAGGATCTCCCGGCTCAGCCATGAGCGTCGCCAGTTGAGGATCGCGCGCCATGCACGCTCTTTCCGTCCGAGGTGAAGCGTGCTCGCCGATGCAGCCAGGATCGCCAGCAAAAGGAATACTGGTCCCGGCAGCCACTCCCTTCCGGCACTCGTTGTCGATGCGCCGACGAGGAAGCTGCAGGTGAGGCTGAAGGCCCAGAGCGGGGCTTCGGAGCGGAACGAGGTCTTCGATGAAGCGCGTTGTGGCAGTGCGGGCAGTATGGAATGTGGATGCACCGCAGCGGCGGCTTCGCAAGGTGAAGAGCTGCGCGATGGAACGAAGCGGATGGCGGGGTTGGCGGGAGTGCGTGGGAAGCCAGGCACGTCTTCAACTCCGGGCAGGGTCCCGATTTCACTGAATCCGAGCGCTCCGGTCGGGCACTGCGCTACGCAGGCAGGCTGGAGACCTTCAACCTGCCGGTGCTGACAGAAGGTGCACTTGCTCACGATGCCGGCCGTCGAATCGTAGTGCGGCGCGTCGTAGGGGCAGGCCCATGTGCAGTACTTGCAGCCGATGCAGCGTTCGGGATCGAGCAGGACAGCGCCGGTGTCGGGGTCCTTGTCGTAGGCCAGGGCAGGGCAGTTGCTTTCGCACGGCGCGTCCGCGCAGTGGTTGCAGGCCAGTGACAGGTGGTAGGTCGGGGCCTGCGGAAGATGGCGCGTGTTGAACCCATCCACCGAGCGCCACGACGTTCCCCATGGCAGCTGGTTCTCGATTGTGCACGCCACCACGCAGGCCTCGCAGCCCGTGCACAGGTTCAGGTCGAGGCTGAAGCCGTTCTGCGTCACGACTTCTCCACGCGTACGAGATTCTCGTGGAAAGCCGCGCCGTGCCCCATATCGGTTTCGCGCCCGAGCGAGCAGAAGTTCACCGTGCCGCCCTGAGTGATCCACCAGCCGTTGGTCATTGCGACACAGCCTGGCTTGATCGCCCAGTCGAGGAGGACCGGCACGTCGAGTTCGCCACGGTCGTTGAAGATGCGCGCACGGGTGCCGTCGATGAGGCCTCTCTGCACGGCATCGTCCGGGTGCATCTGGAGGGACGGTCCAGGGCTCATGGCGCGTATTGACTCCAGATTGTTGAACTGTGAGTGGATGCGGTTCTTGGTGTTGGGGGTCATGAAGTAGAGCCAGTCGCCCTCATCGGGAGTCCCGGCCGTGTGTCCTGCTTCGGCGTCGCCGCGGCGGCGCATGCTCTCGGCGGGTTCAACCCAGGTCGGCAGCGCGTTCACGTTCCAGCGGCGGGCGGCCTCTCTGCTTAGCAACTCGATTCTTCCCGATGGCGTGGCGAAGACGCCGTCTGCAAATGCGATCTCCTCATGACCGGGAACGATCACAGGCCCTTCATGCAGTTTTTCAAGCGTGACCCCGTCGAGTGGTTCGAGGCAGGATCGAAGGTATGCATCAATGGCCTTGTCACCGAGCCCAGGCAGGACCTTCAGCCGTTCCTCCGTGCTGATTCCCAGGCGCTCCGCCAGCTTCCAGTAGATCTCGCTCTCGGGTTTTACCTCGCCCGGGGGCTCGATCACCTTCTGCTTGAGTTGCAGGTACGGATGCCAGTAGGCATTGATCACATCGCTCTGTTCGAACATCGACTTGGCCGGCAGCACGATGTCTGCCTCCCGCGCCGTATCGGTCATGAACTGCTCGACCACCACCCGGAAATCCAGTGCCCGGAATGCCTCGAGCACGCGATTCGTGTCCGGATTCTGGGTGACCGGATTGCCCCGTTCGACCCACAGGAACTTCAGGGGCGGGTCGCTCTGCGCGAGCATGTCTGCGCCCAGGCGAGAGGTGGAGACCGAGATGCGTTCGGTTCCGTCCGGCTCTTCAGGTGGATAGAACGCGATGGGATCCTTGACCGCGTCGAATACCTGCGACTGCAGGTTGGCGAATATCCATCCAGCTCCGGGCTTGCCAATGTTTCCGGTGATCGCGAGCAAGGCGATGATTGCACGCATGGTCTGGCCGCTGTTCGAATAGCGTTGCATCCCGAAGCCGCCGTTGATGCTGACTGGCGCGTGCTCGGCGAACAGCGTGGCGAGTGCTTCGATCTGGCGGGGATCGACCTCGGCGATGCCGGCCGCCCAATCGGTGCTGCAGTGTTTGACGCTCGATGCGAACTCTTCGAATCCGAGCACGTGTGCGTCGATGAACTCGCTGTCGACCGCGCCCCGTTCGATGAGTAAACGCGCTACCGCGAGGGCTATAGCGCTATCGGTTCCGGGTCGCGGCTGCATGAACAGGCTCGCCTGTTCCGCACTTTGTGTACGACGTGGGTCGATCACCACGAGGCGCGCTCCCCGCTGTAGCGCGCGCTCGATAAACACACTCTGGTGGATGTTCGTCTCGGCCGGGTTCTTTCCCCAGAGCACGATGAGTCGAGCGCTCTCCAGGTCCCACGGTGCGTTGTGTTTGTTCTCACCCAGCGTGAGGCGTGTCGCCTCGAGGCCAGCAGGCCAGCACAAGTCCCCGTAGGTGGTCGTGCAGCCGCCAAACATACGCCAGAACCCGCTCCCGACACGATTGAGGAGGCCCTTGGTTGCGCTGGCCGAGTAATAGAGCACGCTTTGCGCGCCGAACTCTTCGCGTGTCCGCTGTAGCCGCCCGGCGATCTCTGCCAACGCATCATCCCAGGAAACTCGCTCGAAGCTGCCGTCGGGGGTGCGGCGCAACGGATACAGGATGCGGTCCGGGGAGTGCACGCGCTCGACGTAGCTGAGGCCTTTCAGGCAGGGACCTTCAGCGGTCGCAAGGTTGAGCGGCTCGGATTCAATGCGTCGCAGGCGACCGTCTTCGACATGCACGCGCATGCTGCAGGTGCTGTAGCAGTTGCGTGGGCATACGGTCTTGTAGACGGGCATGGGTGGGCCCTGCCGTGGATGGAGCGCGGCGATTCCAGCCGCTTGGACGCTGCCCGCCAGTCAGCGGGCGAAGGGAGTGGATTGGAGATTCGGGTTTGCCACCACACCCGTGTTACAATCCGGCTGCCATGGAGTCCCAGACCAACATAACCCAACTGCTCCGTTCCGTGCAGGACGATCCGGAGGCGGCGGAGTTGCTCTATCGGCATGTCTATGCCGAATTGAGAAGCATTGCGCAACGCCACCTGCGTAGCGAGCGGCCGGGTCACACACTGCAGCCCACAGCTCTGGTCAGTGAGGCCTACCTCAAACTCATCGAACAGGCGAGCGTGGACTGGCAGAACAGGAACCAGTTCTTTGCGCTGGCATCACGGGCGATTCGTCGAATTCTGGTCGATCACGCCCGCCACCGGTTGCGTCAGAAGCGGGGTGGTGGTGCCGAGCTTCTTCCGGTCGAGTTCGCCGAGCAGGTCGCTGCACCAAGTCAGTCGACAGACCTTGTCGTACTCGATCGTGCTTTGACGCGTCTGAAGGAAGAAGACCCTCTGAAGTGCGAGATCGTGGAGATGCGTTTCTTTGGCGGGCTCACCAACCAGGAAATTGCCGACGTGCTCGGCGTTTCCTCGCGGACCGTGGAGCGACACTGGAGGTACGCGAAGGCCTGGCTCTTTCGCGCGCTGACAGGGATCGAAGATGGTGAGTGAGATGACGCCGTCAATCGAGGAACTCCTGTCGTCGGCCATCGACCTGCCGTCGAAGGAACGACATGGCTTCCTCACAGAAGCCTGCGGCGACGATGCGGCCAGCCTCGCCGAGACTCTCTCACTACTGAACGCATACGAATCATCCGAAGATTTTCTGGAGAGCCCGGCCACACTCGACGGCCTGGCTCTGGCTAGCGAAGATGACGATTACTGGGTAGGCCAGACGATCGACAGCTATACGATCGTAGAGTTCCTCGGCGGCGGTGGAATGGGTCGCGTATACCTCGCTGATCGTGCCGGCAGGGATTTCTCTCAACGTGTGGCTATCAAGATCATTCGGCGTGGAGTCATGGGCTCGGAAGTGCTGCGGCGCTTCAGGAACGAGTGCCGGGTGCTGGCCATGCTCGAGCATCCGAATATTGCCCGTATGATCGACGGTGGCACCACGGCCGACAGTATTCCTTACATCGTCATGGAATACGTCGACGGGCTTCCTGTCAGCCACTACTGCGACCAAAACGAGATCCCGCTGGGGGAGCGGCTCGATCTGTTCCGCGAGGTGTGCAAGGCTGTTCAGGTCGTGCACCAGAATTCGACGATCCACCGTGATATCAAGCCCGAAAACATCCTCGTCACCACGGACCAACAGGTCAAACTCGTCGACTTCGGGATATCGCGTGTCCTTGAGGTCGCCGACGAGCCGGCAGAACACACCGCTGCTGGCCTGGCCATGATGACGCCCATGTACGCCAGCCCGGAGCAGGTTCGCGGCCTGCCCCTGACCACTGCCACCGATGTGTATTCGCTCGGCGCTGTCCTCTACAGGATCCTGACCGGCCGCGCGCCGTTCACCCACCCGAACGGCAAATTGCTCGAGGAGGCAGTTACCCGGCAGAGCCCCATCCGACCGAGCGAGGCTGTGCTTGAGAGTGACGCACCGAGTGGCCCGTCGCGCGCGGCACAGCGCATGTCGAAACGGCTCAAGGGTGATCTGGACACGATCGTCCTGATGGCGCTGCGCAAGGAACCCGAGCGGCGATACTCCTCGGTCGAGGGGTTGTCCGAAGATATCGGGCGTCTGCTCGCCGGACGGCCCGTCTCTGCCCGGTCCGATACTCTGCGCTACCGCGGTGGGAAGTTCATCCGGAGAAACACGGCGGTGGTCGTCACTGCCCTGGTGCTGGTGCTCGTGCTGATCGGGGCCACTGCGGTCAGTTTCGGTCTGTACAACCGGGCCGAATCAGCCCGACGCGAAGCGGTCCAGGAGCGCATGATCGCATCGCGCGAGCGAAATGCCGCGGTCAGTACGACGGAGTTTCTGCAGGGGCTTCTGTCCTCTGTCAGCCCCGGGCAGATCGATGGGCGGCTGGATATCACAGTGCGTGAGATCCTCGACGAAGCATCGCGCAGACTGGAGACCGACCTGGCCGATCAAGCTGAAGTGGCCGCCGCACTGCACTTCGTGATCGGGCGCTCCTACGGCAATCTGGCAGAGTATGAACCCGCTCAGCATCACCTCGAGCAATCGATCGACCTGCGACAGCAGTTCCATCCTCCGGACGAGCCCGGGATTCTCGCTTCACGAGTTGCCATCGGTCAGTTGTACGAGGAACAGGGAGCCTACGCAGCGGCAGAATCCCTGTTGATCGCGGCATTGCCGGACGAACCCGAATCGAGCGATGCTGCTGCCGTATCCGAGATGGAGAGCACGCTTTCTCGCGTGTACTCGTACGTGGCTCGCTTCGACAAAGCGGAGGAATTTGCGAGGCGCTCGATTCGATCCGCGGACAGGATTGTCGATGCGAGGCACGCCATGCATGCCCAGTCGCGCAGCGAGCTTGGCAACGCACTCTATCGCCAGGGCCGATACAAGGAGGCGGAGGTGGTCTATCGTGAGGCAGTCGCGACCGCACAGGCGACGGTTGGCCCGAATCACATTGTCAGCGGCCAGTGTATTAACAACCTGGCTATCGGTCTGGGAGCACTCGGACGCAATGAGGAAGCGATTGAAGAACTAAAGCGAGCGCTGGCGGTCTACGACAGAGCGTATCCACCAGATCATCCGGAGTTCGCCACGGCGCACCTGAATATTGCGGACCAGTACGCGGCAATCTCGGACTTCGGGGCCGCGCTGCGCTATTACAGAATGGCGCGGGATGAACTTGAAGGTGCGCACGGTGAGGACCATGTCATGGTCGGCCTGGCGATCAATGGTGTGGCCTATTGTCAGTGGAAGAGCGGGGAATTCGGCGCCGCACGGGCTTCGTTCACTGATGCGATTACGCGCCTGGAGGCGGCTCTCGGCGCTTCGCATCCCTGGATTGCGGCTGTTCGCAGCAATCTGGCGACTGTCTACCTCGAGCTTGGTGACGCTGACGAAGCGGGGCGGCTCGCGCGTGAGTCCCTGAGCGCGATGCGCTCGGGTCTGCCCGCGGGCCACCACCATCTCGCCCGCCCGCTCGGTGTGCTTGCACGCCTGGAGATGAACGCCGGCGACTACGAATCTGCGCTCGTCTACGCCCAGGAGGCCTCCGAGGTCTGCTCCTCCGCACTCGATGAAGATCATATCGACCGTGTGGCCGCCGATAGGCGTCTGGCCGATTGCCTGCGCGAAACTGCGAATAACTGAGCCACCTCAACAAATCCATGTCGGACTGATCGCGTATTTGGCGCGTCTTCTGGTGTGCGGGGGCCCTGCGCCGGATGAAGGGTGCCCGGCCCTGTTTCCGAATGCCCGGCAACTCTTCCCGACCTGGGGGGTCGATCGTGAAATGGAGAATGTACCTCGCGGCCGCGCTCCTGGCCGCGACCATCCTTCCTGAAGCCGGGTTTGCGCAGACCTCTGTATTGCGAGCGGCCCTGGTCTCGGGTGGGGGATTGAGCAGTGGAGCTTCCGTAACGCTCAGAGCCAGTTTTGGTGAGTCAACTGTCAGTGTACCAGGAGTGGGCAACATCGTTATCCGCACCGGCGTCTGGCTTCCGCATGCTCCCGTACCCACCGCCATAGACGGCACACCACCAGCCATCATCTTCCCTGCTTCGCTGGGCCAGAACTATCCCAATCCATTCAATCCGCGCACGGTGATCCCGTTCTCGATCACCCATGCGGGGCAGCACGTCCAGCTTGAAATCTACAACATCGCAGGACGGCACGTTCGCACGCTGGTGGATGGTCCTCTGCCTGCTGGACCGCAAGAAATCGTGTGGGACGGCACGGACGCGCACCAGCACGCGGTTGCCTCTGGCGTCTATGTCTACCTGCTGCAAACCAGTGACTTTCGCGCCCGGCGCAAGCTGGTTCTCGTTCGCTGATGCGTTTCTGTGCTTCTCCTTCCCAAGGGATCAGGCCTATGCGTTCATTCGTTACCAGATTCTGTTCTCCTGCAGTTGTTCTGCCTCTCCTGTTAGGAGCGCTGACCGTTGCCATGACTGCGGGACAGGGTGACGCCCAGGTGAATGTGTCGACTATTCCAAGGACGGTGAGTTACCAGGGATACCTCGAGTCCAGTGGCACGCCATTCGATGGCGTGGCGAACTTCAAGTTCGTCATTTCATGCGGAAGTTCGGGTACAGCCTGGTCGAACGATGGATCCAGCACAGGCGGTGCGGAGCCGGCGACGGCGGTACCGGTTCAGGTCGACCAGGGGGCCTTCGCAGTGCTTCTTGGCGACAGTACGCTCAATATGCCGTTGATCGACCCCGAGAGCTTCGATGGCTGCACGCCGGTGGAATTGAGGATCTGGGTCGACACGGGGTCCGGCTTCGTGGCACTGCCCGCGCAGCCTGTCGTGAGCGCCATGTTTGCCCTCGAGGCCGACGCGGCCTATCGAGGAATCGGCGGCTTCATCGTCGACAAGGGTCCGCTCATTGTCACCGACAACCTGGACCAACAGGTGTTCCAGGTGATCCCCTACAGCGCGGGCCCGCTGGACGGGCCGGCGCTGTACATGCTCAACAGTGCTGCAAACAGGACGGTATCCGTCGTTGCTGATTCAGGCGGAACCGGTTCTCCAGTCATCCAGCTCTTCGACAGCGCGGGAACTGAACGGATAGCTCTGGACGGCGCCACTGGTGAATTGCGGGCTGCTTCGATCCGCTTCAGCGACGACACCGTGCAGACGACTGCGTCCGGAGGTGGAGGAGGCGCGGACGCGGACTGGACCATCCTGGGCAATGATATGTACGCCGCTGTGCCAGGTAATGTCGGCATCGGAACCAGCGCGCCCCTGGGCCATCTTACAATCGCTCGGCCGACGCAGGCTCCGGACCACCAGATCGAGTTGCGAAACGAAGGCTCGATACAGTCTGGCAGGTATGATGGCATTCGTTTCACCCAGGGACCTGCTGGAGAGACTCTGCTGGGGGAGATGCGGCTCGACTATCGCAACAACGGCGTGCCTGATCTTGGATTCCATCTACGAGGTCAGCCCAATATCCTGTACATGGATGGTGATACGGGGCGGGTTGGAGTCGGGACTACCACTCCGGACGCACCCCTGGAAATTGCCGGCAGCGGCAACCCGATTCTCTATGTTCGGCAAGAACAGACATCCAGCGCCGACGCGGTTATAGCGATCCGTGGTTCCCGCAATGGAACAACGACAGCGAATATAGCTTCGGTTGAGTTCAGGGACTTCGACGATGACGAAGGCGCCGGAACCGACTTTCTCATGGCTCGGATCGGGGCGGGGATGGACGACATCTCAGGCCAGACGGGATTTCTTCGTTTCTACACGAACAATGGCAGCGGCGGGATCGAACGGATGCGTATCGACAAGAGCGGAAACATTGGAATTGGCACCGACGATCCCAGCGCCACACTCGACATCGTTGGCGATCTGGAAATCAGCGGTTCTGTGAATGTCAGCGCCATGACCCGCTATCTGGCGATTTCTTCAGCGGCGTTCACGCCCGAGCTGGAAAGCATGGACTTCAAGAACAACGGTACCGACCTGTATGGTACGACGCCGGGCCAGCTGGTGCGCTTCCATGCGCCGGTGGAACTGCCGCATGGTGCAGTGATCAAGGAGCTGCGCGTCGTGGTCGACGACCTCGTCAATCAGCTGAACGCGAATGTCACGGCCTATCTCTACGAATGGCCGCTCTTCGGTGGATCAGGCGCAATTGTGTCGCACCGCTTCACTTCAGGGGCGCCCGGTTCCTACACGCAGATGGTGGAGGCTGAAAACCAGACCGTGGACAACGAGAACAACCACTACTTCGTCTCTGTTGACTGGAACACTCCCGGCTCGGGCAATGTCTGGGACCTCCGCTTGCGAAACATGCGGATTACATATGAGATTACCCAGCTGGCGCCGTGATGGGTCCGGGTCGCCGGGCCCGGACGGTCATTGGCCCGTTCATTGGACGGTCATTGGCCGGAGCGGGCAAACTCCGACACCCGTTCTTCCTGTTCTCTGGTCTCCACTGATCCCGGGCGCAGGCGCCGCACTTCAGCGATCGCATCGGCGGCCGACTGGCCCTGACTGACGAGGTACGCTGCGAGCATTGTTCCTGTGCGACCCTTGCCGGCCGTGCAGTGAATACCGATGCCCCGCCCCTCCAGCCTCGCGCGTTCCACCTCGCTGAGGAAGCGATCGATTTGTTCGAGCGTCGGCGGTGTGAAGTCCTCAACCGGAAGATGCAGGCCATCAATCCCATGTCGGGCCAGGGCTTCGGGCTCAATGGGCTCGGCCGTGAGAGAAACCAGGATCGTGATTCCCGACATCTCGAGAAACTCCAGGTCTTCATCCAATGCGCGACGCGTGCCGGGGCGCGGCATTGCAGCGAGATGATCCTGCTCGATCCAGCTGAAGCCCTGCATCGCGTTTACCTCTTCAGGGGCTGTATCAGGGGCTGTATCGGCGACCTGCCGCGGCTGCTCCTGGTCCGCCGGCACGTCAGCGGTGTCTGAACATCCAGTAATCAGGAGGGCCAGCGCTGAGACTACGAAGGTCGCTCCGATGGCTCTCATCCCGCGACCTCACCCTCACGATTACCGGTGCTGTCCCCGGTGGTCTGGCCAAGCATTGCCAACATCGAGTTTCGAACCGCCGCCGACAATTTGCCGCGCTCACGAATCGAGTAATTCGTCGCGTCGATTGGACTGCCGATCTCAACCTGCACCTGTTGTCCGAGCACGGCAGCGACGTGTTTCCCCGATTGAATCTCATGGCTGTTCTTGATGGCGATCGGGACGATGGTGGCGCCGGTCTGGATGGCAAGTCTAATGGCGCCTCCCTTGAAGGCGCCCAGCTTGCCATCATGCGATCGAGTGCCTTCGGGCGCGACCCAGAGGATGATGCCGTCTTCCATCTTCAATCGTGCGAGTTCCAGGTCCTTGATCGCCTGCTCGCGGTCCTTGCGGTCGATGGATACAAACTCTCCCCGGCGCATGGCCCCGGAGAACAGGGGAATCTGGAACAGTTCCTTCTTGGTCAACATCCGGAGGCTGCCCGGAATGGACAGAAAGCTTATCGGGATATCGTACAGGCTGGAGTGATTGCACATGACAATGACTGGCTTGCCCGGCTCGACGGATGCCGCGAAGTCACCGTGGACTTCGACGCTGGCCTCCACCAGGTCGAGGAGCTGCTTTGACCAGGTCCGCGCGATGGAGTCGACCCGACGCCGCACCTTCGCCCCGTCGCCCCTTGCCACCATCACCAGGCAGCTCTGGACCAGGGTGCACGCGGTCGTCCCGATGGCGATCCAGGCCAGGCGTAGCGGATTGGCCCGTCTCAGGGGCAGGCTCTCACTCGGCAGTTCCAAATTGCTCTTCCTCCACGCCTGAATCGCACATTCTCCCGGACCATCCCGTCCGGTACATTCGATCGCCGGGCCCGCCGCAGTGGGCCACCCTGACACGGTAACACCGCTCAACCCTGCAGGCAGCCGGAATGACAGAATCCGTCGCGGACAGGGTCGTGCACACATAGCTTGCAATTCCGGGCCGGGAACCGGAGATTCGTTCGCGGATCGTTCGAGATCACTTCACGCAACGAGGGCAAATGCGCCGCTCCATCATCACTGGTACTGGATCGTGTATTCCGCCGCAGCGGATTCGCAATGAGGATCTCGTCTCGAGACGGTTCTATACGGACTACGACAAGCCTCTGGACCCGGCGGGCAACGCCGACGTCGTGCAGAAGTTCCACAAGATCACGAATATCGCGGAGCGCCGATATGTGGAGGATGGCGTCGTCGCATCCGACATTGGCCTCATCGCCGCCGAGCGCGCCCTTGAGGATTCCGGCTTCGACAAGGAAAGCCTCGACTACATCATCGTGGCGCATAACTTCGGCGACATCCGCAGTGACAACCGCCGCTCGGACTTCGTGCCGACACTGGCCGCGCGGATCAAGCAGCGCCTGGAGATCGCCAACCCTCATTGCGTGGCCTACGACCTTCCGTTTGGATGTCCGGGCTGGCTCCAGGGCGTCATACAGTCTGACTACTTTCTGCGTTCCGGCGATGCGAGCCGCGCCCTGGTGATCGGCAGCGAGACGCTGTCCCGCGTCTGCGATCCACATGACCGGGACAGCATGCTCTACGCTGACGGCGCAGGTGCGACGGTTTTTGAGGCGCGCGAACTCGAAGAGCAGGGTGGGATTATCGCCCACGCCACGCGATCGGACACACTCAAGCATGCCCAGATGCTCTGGATGGGCACCAGCTACAACCCGCAAGAGACCAGCGGTGAGCTCTATCTCAAGATGAACGGGCGCAAGCTCTATGAGTACGCGCTGACTACGGTCCCTGGTGTGGTCAAGGACTGCCTCGATCGCGCGGGCGCGACGCTGTCCGATGTCCGGAAGCTGCTGATCCATCAGGCGAATCACAAGATGGACGAGGCCATTCTCGAGCGGCTCTTCCGTGCCTATGCCGTCGAGGAAATCCCCGACGGCATCATGCCCATGACGATCGAGTGGCTGGGCAACAGCTCGGTGGCGACCCTTCCCACGTTGCTGGACCTGATTTCACGCGGGAAGCTCGAAGATCACCAGCTGGACAGCGGAGACCTCGTGGTCTTTGCTTCGGTGGGCGCGGGCATGAATATCAACGCCGTGGTCTATCGCTGCGTTTGACGCGCGTCCCTGCTGCGCGGCACATGCAGTGACTTTGCTGTCACCTGGCCGTTTCTGGCCGCCCCAGTTCGATCCTGCTCGAGGAGTCAAGGATGCGTGTATTGCGCCCGGTCGGGCTTCTGGCGGTCTCTGCCTGTCTGCTCCTGGCTTCATCTCCCGGCCGTGCCGAGCTCGATTTCGGTGACGGCCCGCAGCGCCGCGTGCTCGGGGGGCACCAGTTCCAGCCTGTCGAGCGACACCACGATCCTTTCGTGACAACCCATTTGAGAACCTCGACGGGGGTTGGGGTCGCCTCGGGTTTCAGAACGCCGTTCATCAGCACCAGCGGCGACACGCTGGGTGTTCTCACCGGTGACCTCGGGTTCTTCACACTCAACATGGAGTATCAGAAGAACCTGTTCGGGCGGGCGGCCGTACGGCTACTGATCTCGGGAACCGCACGCAGCGGGACCGACGAGCAGACCCTCCTGGCGGAGGGATTGTCGAGCGTCTACGGGCTCGTGTTGCAGGGGAAGTACCTGGCGTACCAGTCAGAGCAGTCAAGCATTTCTGTGATCGCTACCCTTACACGCAAGAACGTGTTCGGGATCGACCCCTTCGGTTTTGCTCAGCACATCATCGACAATGGTGGCCTGAAGAAAGACAACTCCCTGGTCAAGGAAAGCGACTTCAATCGGTTCTCGATGGGCACGGCCGGCGCACACGCATTCCAGACCTGGCTGGGGAGCACGGCGTTCGTGGATCTCGGCCTGGCGCAGCCGGAAGAGGATGATGCCGATCTCGAGGGCATGATTCGCGTTGGCGTTGCGGGCGGGTTTGACCTGTTGCCGTTGAAGAAGATCCCACTGGGGCTCACGCTTGGTTATGACTACGACTCGTTCCCCGAGGGCGGCGCAGCCGTGGCAAAAGGCATCCATGCCGCCACGTTCGGGGTCAACTATACAGGTCGACCTGACCTCCACGTGGGGCTGGAGACGATCGT
>Ga0164313_10000641_pt1 | contig 28830 bp, 1 predicted proteins | sample GuaBasSedimGuay4_FD_113735 | JGI IMG/M metagenome (GOLD analysis project Ga0164313, IMG submission 113735) | Subseafloor sediment microbial communities from Guaymas Basin, Gulf of California, Mexico - Guay4, Core 4569-4, 0-3 cm | ecosystem: Environmental > Aquatic > Marine > Hydrothermal vents >... | reverse complement strand
TCCCTTTGTGATGGCGATGCCGAGAGATCTGGATCTGCAAACCGCCACCTTGATTGTCGAACCGCTCGGCGGATGGTTGGATTGCGCGGTCTACATCTCGGTGGTGGACAACATCACGGGCGATGCGGTCTTTCTGACATCGCAGTTGATGGACCCCGATTCTTTGGGTGCAGGAAAGCACCAGGACCTCCGCGACCCGGAACGAACCCGATCGTTGTTTCTCGGAGAGGCCCGTTGACCGAGAGGACTGTCGCTTCCGGGTCGGGTCCATTGCGGGCGGGACGCCCGCACCACACTGACACCCGGCCCGCGGCCCTTAAGACGGGGATTCGCCAGCTCCACACTTTGGGTCTGGCCGCCGCACTCCTTCTGGTTTCGGCGGTCTGTGTCGCCGGTACGCCGAGCCCGAAGATCGAGATCGACCAGACTGGAACATCGGTTGAAATCGTCCGGTACCACTTCGATGAGGGGCGAATCGTCGTGCGTAGCGGTGACGATCTGCACGTGCTCCGCAGGGGTGATGAAATCGCACACATCGGCCTTCGTCTGGTGGAGATCACTCCAGACGGCGCAACGATTTCGATCCGTCAGAAGCCACCGAATGAGGCGATCAGGCTGATACGAGTCTCGGATACCGCAATGGGCGCCCTCGCTCTCAGGGAGTTCACGACCGATCCAGCGGGTCTCTCCCCTTCCCCACCAGGGGTGCCTACGGCTTCAACAACCAGGATCGATCAGTCTCCAACAGGTTCCGGCGAAGACTGATGCCAACCCGGCGGACTCTCGCGCGCATCTGCGCTTGGGATGACGCGACGGTACATGAAAAGCACACCCGTCCGATTCGTCCCCATGCGGGCGAGACACCCGCACCACACCGAAACCCGGCCTGCCATCAACAGCACTTGGGCCTTTGTGGCGCGGGCGTCCCGCCCGCGAGAGTTTCAGGGACCTCCACATCTGGATCACCTTGGACCCGCACCTCTCTGCAACGAGGTCGGCTTCACAATCCAAACTTGGGCCTTTGTGGCGCGGGCGTCCCGCCCGCGAGAGTTTCAGGGACCTCGACCTACGGTCAATCTCAGACCCCGCGCGGGGGACGAGAGCAAACATGACTCCCCTTCGCTCGCTCGTCTTCCTTGCCATCGCGCTCTGCGCTTTTGTAGGGATCGGCACAGCAAACGAACCGGAGCCATCGTGCGTTGTTGATGTCGACGCCGCCATCTCTGCGGCCGGCGGGCTCAAGACCACCGACGTCACACCCCTCGCCGAAGGGACCTGGGTCGGTGACGTCTATGTCCTGCCCTACACCTATCCGGGCACCTACGACCGCCACCTGCCCGGGGGGCTCGACAATGTCCAGGCGCGCCAGTGGGTCGCCCAATCCTTCTTCGCCCACAACCCGGACGCCTACGACTTCGTCGCGGTCGTCACAGGCTTCGAGTTCGATGCCGGTTGGGGGCAGAACGGCGATCCGACCCACGCCCTCTACTGGGGCGTCCGGAACGACACTGCGGGCATCGGCCTCGATTTCTTCGACCACGCCCAACTCTTCGGGAGCCACCGCCTCGAGGGCTACATCGACGCCAACGGACTTGAATTGGTCCGCAACGCCAGTGGCCATCTCGATGCCGACCAGCTCCTCACCATCCTCAGCCACGAACTCGGCCACCGTTGGCTGGCCTACTGCGACTACGAGGACGCGCCGGGCTCTGTCAGCGGAGCGCTTCGAGGTGTCGAGGACACCCACTGGAGCTACCTCCTCAGCTCCGACGCGTCCTATATGTACGGCGCGGACTGGCGGGACAACGACAACGGCAGTTTCACCGCCACCGAAATCAAGGCGCGATACAGCGAGCTCGATCTCTATCTCATGGGGATGCTCAACGCCGATGAGGTCGCTCCATTCAGCCTTCTTCACAACCCGGCGGTGCCGCCTGATCAGGTTCCCGACCTTGGCGCCACCATCACCGCCTCACCGACTACGGTGGCGGTCGATCAGATCATCGCCGCCGAGGGCCCGCGCATCCCGGTCGCCGATGATGCCCCCCACGAGCTTCGAATCGCGTTGATCTATCTTGCCGCGCCCGACAGCCAACCAGGCGCCGAGGAACTCGATTTCCTTGCCGGCGCCCGTTCGAACTGGCAACGCCGTTTCTTCGCCCAGACCGAGGGGCGCGGTGTCGTTGGTGTCGGCCGCAACAGCCTGCCGGTGATGAGCCCACCATCCATCCACCTCGATGCCGCGATCGACTGGCTGCTCGCCGCCGCTGGTCCTGCAGGTTTGTGGGCCGACGACCCCAGGACCCTGGGCCGCGACACGGCGTCGGCCATCGCGGCCCTCGACGCCTACGGCGGTCATGGGGGCACCGTTGCCACGGCCCTCGATTCTCTCGCAATCGCCTCGCAAGCCTCGACCGAGATCGAGGCTTGGCGGGCCGAACCCCTCGCTCGTCACCAACACCCTGACAGCGGCCCACTCCTCGATCAGCTCTCGTCATGGGTGTTGGATGAGGGAGCGTGGGGTGGCGGCTTGCGCTATGCCGGCGACACGGTCACGACAGCGCGAGTGGCCCGGTCCCTTGCCGCCGGGAGCCGAACTTCCGAGGCAAACCAGGCTCTCCTCTGGATCGCGGGCCGACAGAACGACGATGGCGGATGGTCGTGGCGGGACGGCGGACCGAGCGCTTCTGCGCCGACCCTCGAGGCCATCAGCGCGGCGATGGCCGTCGACCCGCAGAGTTGGAATCTGGGCGAGGTGCAGGACGCGATCACCTGGTTGCTGGGAAGACGGAGCCAGGGTGGCTTCGGCGACCCCCACCCGGATATCCATCAGACGGCCGCATTCCTTCTGGCGGCACGGGGGCAAGCGGTCAGCCAGGAGATCATCAACGGCGCGCTGGCGTTCCTGGTGACGCGCCAGCGGACCGACGGCAGCTGGTCTGGAAGTGTGTACGACACGGCTCTCGCAGTGGCGGCCCTCGCGCCTTATGTCATGCCCGATCTGTCGGTTTCGCCCACCGAGGTCCTCATCGAACCTGACGAACCGTTCAACGATGAACCACTCACCCTGACTGCCGCAGTTCGAGCCCTCAACGGTGATGTAGCGGCAGGGATCTCCTACCGCTGGGAGGTTATAGACGCCTCCCAGAACGTGATCACAACGCTGGACGGGCTCCTACCCCACATCCCGGCCACTCTCTTCACGACTGTCAGCGACACCTGGGATCTGCGGCATTTCGTTCATCCGGGGACCTACACCTTCCGTTTCATCGTTGATCCCCTCGACGAGCTCACCGAAGCCAACGAGGACAACAACGTCGTCGAGGTCCAGGTCACCTTCCGCAACCACACGGGATGGATCGATCTCGATCTCAGACCGGATTCCGTCCTCGCCAATCCGACCGTCATCGGCTCTCTGCCACAGACAGTCGTCATCGACGGCATCGTTCGGAACACCGGCCGCAGCGAGGCCCGCGACGCCGTCATCGCGGTCTTCGAAACCGGCGACCCGACACCGTTGACATCAACAACGGTGACGGTACCGGACAACGGGGAGGCTCCATTCCAGCTCATCTTCCAACTCGACGAGGCGAGACCCTACGAACTCGCGGTCATAGCCGACCCCGACAATCTGCTCAACGACGCCGATCCGAGCAACAACAGGGTCGATCTCTCAATCGGTGTCGACGCCGTCTTCGACCCGGCTGTGGTCCCGGGGAGTCTCAACATCGACCCACCCTCGGGGATCCAGGCCGGTGATCTCGTCAGCGTCGGCTTCGATCTCGTCAACCACGGGACCGAACCCCTGTCGAGTCTCCAGGTCGGCCTCTCCTACACCGCCGGGGATCCGGCCGTTACGATTCCCATCAGGTTGATCGAAGTCTCAACGCCGCTCGCACCGGGTGAAACGAGGACCGAGTCCTTCGACTGGCGGCCACCGGTGGCCGATGCCGCGATGAGGCTGTCCATCGAGGTCGATCCCTTCCATTCGGTCAGCGACGTCAACCGGGCCAACAACACGGCCGAGATCACCTTTACGGTGGCTCCGAGTCCGCTGCCGAATCTCGTCGCGAGCCATATGGGCATCGACTTCGACCCCGAACCCGCTCTGCAACACGAAACCGTCCACATCTCCGCCGCGATCTCAAACCCCACCGACAACACCGCCGGCGCCTTTTCCGCAAGGGTCTGGATCGATGAGATTGGTACCGGCGTCCTTGTCGGCGAAGCGGCGCTCGCTGGTCTTGGCCCCGGCGAGGACACCACAATCGAATTCGATTGGCTCGTCGACGAGATGGCCGACCGGTTGGTCTGGCTCGAGGTGGACCCGGACGAGCAGGTCGTGGAGTTCGACGAGGGCGACAACCGGGACTTCAAGGTCCTCGATGTTCAAACGATTCCGGATCTGGTCATGACCTCCGGCCAGGTCTCTCTCGCACCGAGGTTCCCGCGGGCCGGAGATGTGGTCGTCGTCGAGATCGCGGTGGCCAACACCGGCGACCAACCGGCAAACGACGTAGATGTGGAGCTGGCGTTGGCAGGCGGCGCCACGATCGGTTTGGCGACAATCCCGGTCATCGAAGGGGGCGGGAGCGAGGCCGTGTCATTCGACTGGCCCACCAACGGCATCGTCGGTGACGTGATCCTCAGCATCACCGCCGACCCGGCGGACGCCGTCATCGAGATCGACGAGAACAACAACTCAGTCGAGATCGCCACCGCGGTGCAGGATGAGGATCTCTGGGTCACCGAACGCTATATCTCGCCAAACGGCGACGGCGTGCGGGACACGACGACGATCTTTGTCCGAGAGACCGTGACCGAGATCGAGATCGTCGATCCCTGGGACGAGGTCGTCAACGTGCTGACCGTCGAAGCTCCGGGGCTGGCCGTTTGGGACAGCACCCAGACCAACGGCGCCGCGGTCCGGGACGGCGTGTACACGCTCAGGGCCGCCGGTCTCGTTTCGTGGGTCGAAGTGGATCTCAACAACGTCACCATCACCGACGATGTCCGGCAGACGTTGATTTTCGGAAATGTGGCGCCGATCTCGACGCATCCTTCGGCGTGGATTTCGCTGTCAGCGATGTCGCCTGTCGATGGTGTCTTCTACCTCACCGAGTGGACCGGCACCGAGCGAAAGATCCGGCGATGGAGCAGCGAAGGACTCACCAGTCGCACGGATTGGCCCGATGGCCACTTCACCGACATCCGCGGTATGTCGGCGGATGAACGCGTCTTCATCACCTGGAACGGCGGCTATTCCCTGCTCCAATTCCCGGGACCGCAGATCGACCCGTTGCCGGAACCGGGACTTGGCGGCGAGCCGCACATCTCGCCGGACGGCCAGTGGATTCTGTGGGTGACAAAGAGCACCCCCATAGACCGGATCATCGTTCTCCAACGAACCGACGATCTCAGCCAGGTTGTTCAGTTCGGACCGTATCTTTCGGGCACCGGTGAGGGTTGGAACTGCGAACCCACCGTTCATTGGGCGCCGGGATCTTCGCGAGCCGTCGTCACGTTGAACCACCACATCTCAAACTGGACGGGCATCGGTCTCGCCCTCGATATCGACATGAACGGACCGCCGACGGTACGCGAGATCGCTCTCGAGCAGGCATGCGGCGCCGGCAGCACTCACGAATCGCTCCTTGGCGTCGCTGCTTCGGTTGACATGGATAACAACATATTGGCGTGCACGCGAGACTACCAGGCGAAGCTCTATCGCATGGATCTCCGGACGGGCTCGGTTGTAGAAACCATCGACCTGCCGATCCCGGGGTTCAATTTCTATGTCTGGTATCGCCTTTCGACCGATGGTCGAGCGGTTGAGGTCGACGAGCACGTGGAAGAGCAAAAAAGGAACTCGACCGTCGATGGTCACGTGCTCCTGGATTGGAAGCAGGGATTCAGTATCCCCTGGGTATCTGCCGGATACTCGTACAGCAACGACGGTCCGGGCTGGTCAGCCAACGCCCGTTTCGTGACCACAGCGCTCGGATCCGGCGTTTCCGGCCACTTCCCCTACCTCACCCCCGCCGCCAACCTCGCGGTCACCATGGATCCGGTGGTCCGTTTCGGCGGCGCCGGGATCGATCTGCTGCTGACCGTCACCGACAAGAACCTGGATCACTACCGGCTCGACTACGCACCTGCGTCAGATCCAGAGGCGTTCGAAGCCCTCGGCCAGCCATCCCGGGATCCGCTGATTGGCGAGAACTGGGGAACCTGGATTCCGCCCGCCCAGAGCGCGTGGAAGATCCGGCTGACGGCGGTGGATCTCGCGGGAAATGAGCGCAGCGTCTCGCGGTGGGTCACGTGGAACGGCGTCAGCGACATCGCGGGTCTGTGGACCGAGTCGCGCTTTATCTCGCCGGTGGCGAGCCCCGGCGTCAAGGACCAGATGGTTTGGCAGTACACCGTCTTGCGGCCGTCACAGCTCCTCTTCGAGATCGTCGACGAGACCGGCGCCGTCCTCAAGGTCATCCCAGTGGGAGCGAGCCAGCCGGGGCCCAGAACAACGACGTGGGACGGACTCGACGACGCCGGCCGACCGGTCCCCGACGGCAGCTACAAACTGGTTTTCCGCGGCGCCGAGTGGCCGGTGACGGTGGACAACACACCGCCTGATCTGAGCTTTGAGATCGCGGACAACGGTCTTCGTCCCACCACGGACGAGATCCAGACCGCCGCGAATATGGACCCGCCCGTCGAGCTCGCGCGCTCCGCCCTTTTCAATGACACGTCCTGGTCGGTGGCCGACGACCATCTCGAACGAGCCGCCTTTGAAAGCCGGCATGTCGACCAGGTCGAGTGGGCGCCGGTTGGAGGACCCGCCCTCTTTGCCGACGTCACCGAGTCGGTCTCGCGCGAATCGGAGATACGCTCCGAATGGTGGTCCGAGCGGATCGTCCGCCAGGTCGCGACCGATCGCGCCGGCAACACCTCGGTGGCCGAACGTATCCACCGTGAGGAGCAGTTGGCATTTGCCGTAGCCGAGCCGCCGTGTCGCAACCACGACGAACCCTGCCTCTTCCCCAACCGTCCCGATGTCAACGATCTCGGCGACGCCGATGGGCTGATGAACGAGACCGTCGCGGTTCTGTGGCCGGACTACAGCACGCTGCTCGTCCAGTCGACCGTCTGGGGCGACTGGCGCGGCGCCTTGAGGTTGGAATTCAGGACACCCGGCGAAAACGGACTTCCCCCGGGCGATTGGCAGCCGGGCGCCATCACAACGGCCGATGCGATGCTTTGGCGAAGACCTCGGGTTCTCTCGGGAAACCCGACCCAGTCCACAACCATCCTCGGGGCCAAGGCCCTTCCGGTGTACTGGGAGCACCCCGGTCTCCCCCTCCGACCCTACGAGGTGCGACTGGCCGCGACGAACCGCGATGGCGACGAGTTCACCTCGCCGACGACGCTGGTGGTCCCCAAGGCGCCCCTCGCCGTGGAGTACCTGAGCACCGACGCCGGTGGTGACCACTTCCGGGTCCACAATATCGGCACCGTTCGGATCGACGACATCAATCTATTCGGTAGCGGCGACGCGGTGAACTGGTGGCAGGTGGCCCCGATCGGGACCCTCGACCCAGGCCTCTCGACCCTCGTGAGCACCGGCTGCGGATTCCTCACCGCCGCTGTGGAGGGAACCCTCACCAACTGGATCCGGGTCGAGGGAACCGACCCATTCGGCGCCGCACAAAGCTCACTGCCCGCGCCTTTCCAGCGTCTCGGACCGCCGGTGGCGGTGAGCCGACCAGGCTTTTCCATGGTGCGCGGCAGCTGCGATCCGGGTTCGCCGGCCGTCATGGGAATGATGGGCTACAACCCCGGTCCGGGCGGTCCCGTCGAGTGCACCACATGGTCGTGCGAACTCGGCTGGTTCACCACCGGCAACCTCGTCGATCTCCAGATCCAGGTCCCCGCCGTGGATCCCAACGGCGCCCCGGTCGGCGGGTATGAACTCCTCATCGACGGCAATGTGGTCGCCGGCGCGCCCGAGCTCGTGCCCGGGACCAACGGCCGGGTGATCCTCGATCTCACGGACCTGCCCGAAGGCGATCACGTGGTCAGCGAGAGGTATCTCTTCGCTCCCGGCGAACAGGGCATGCTCTCGAGCTGTGTCGAGTCGACGGTCCTCCACGTCGACCGATCGGCCAACGTGACGATCACGAATCCCGCGCCGGGACAATCGCTGTGCCCCGATCAGGGATTGGTTCCAATTTCCATCCAGCCCGACGCCGGCGCGTGGTCGACCGAGTTGCTCATCGACGGAGGGCTGACCGGCATCGGAGTCGACCCCACCACCGGTGGCCCGTCGATCTCGGTGCCCGCTCTCGAGCCGGGTCCGCACACCCTCTCGGCGTCGTTGGTCGATCTCGCTGGAAACGCGGCATGCGATTCGGTGGACTTCTTCACCGAGGGCGTGGCTGCGGCAATGGACATCGCAGCCGATCCGCCGGTCTTCTCGCCGACGAATGCCGTCGGACGTCCCACCGAGACTGTTGTTTCTTTCGCTTCCTCCGCCCGGGCGAACTACGTGATCGAGATCCGCGACGAGTGGGACGACACGGTTGTCTCGAGCGACGGAACCGTCGATCCCTGGGAAACCGTGTCGCTTGTGTGGGACGGAACCGATGGCGACACGCCCGTCGATGACGGTGTCTACGGGATCTGGATCCAGTTGGTCTCCGACTGTGGTGCGGTCTATGTGACACCGGAACCGTTGAAGAGAGTCGTCGTCGACACGACCGGGCCCACCATGGTGGTGACCCGCCCCTCCGCCTTTGAGGGCGTTCTCACAGCCATCGAGCTTCGAGCCCTCATGACCGATCTCCATTTCGAGGGTTGGGTGGGCCGGATCAAATCCGCGGCACCACCCTCCACTGAGTGGATCGTCTTCGCTTCCGGTGATCGGCAGTCCACCGACCCGGACAACGTTCTCACCAGATGGCCGATCTCGAATCTTCCGGCCTCCGCCTACGACGTCGAGATCGAGGCGCTGGATATTGCCGGGAACCGCACAGTTAGCGGGGTCATCTTCGTTGTCGTCCAGGAATCGCAGGTCATAGGATCGTTCAATGCGACTCCCATCTACTTCTCGCCAAACGGAGGCGGGCGTGCCGAGATCACGGAGTTCAGCTTCGAACTCCTCCAGGAGGCCGACGTCTACCTCGGCTTCGAGGGTTGGATCGATATCATCGACTTAGCAACCTTCCCTCCGGGGGAGGTCCACACCGCCGAGTGGGACGGCCTCGATCCCGACGGGGTCCCCGCGCCGGACGGCGCCTACGAGTTCACCCTTGGCGTTCCTGTCGGGGGCCCAGGGGGCGAAGAGTTCGACTACGCGACCGTGATCGTCGACCGGGCACCACCGGTCGTGGAACTCACATCACCGCCGAACGGAACTCTCACTGCTCTTCCGCTGACCGTCACTGGTTTCAGCTCGGATATTCACGCTGACGAACACACCATCAGCCTCGCGCAGCCCGGAGGTTCGGTGGTCGAGCTCAAGGCAGGGGTCGGGAATTGGTCGTCGGGCGAGACCCTCACACTCGAGGACTTAACGGACGGAGACTATCGAGTAATCGTCACCGCCACCGATTTGGCTCAGAACTCGACCACTGTCGAACACGATGTCACGATCGACAACACGGCGCCCTCGGCCCACATCACGACGCCGGACGCCGGTCGAATCATCGACCCGGAAAGCAACCCGCTCGTCTTCCGGGGGACGGTGACCGCAGCCCACCCGGATAGCTACGCATGGTGGATCGCGGATGGGACCTCACCGGGAGTCGGAGATTTCGCGCTCCTCGACGAGCAGAGCCTCGCCACCGGCGGCATTGTGGAACACACCTGGACCGGATCACCACCCACCGACGGCACACACACAATTCGGCTGACCACCATCGACGAGCTCGGACGGACCGCCGAGGACCGGCGAGTCATCACGATCGATGGGCACGATCCGGTGGTGGAGATCTGGACGCCCACCGAAGGCGTCGTGATCACGGGACCCGTGATCGTCACCGGTCTGGCGGACGACTCCAACCTCTCGTTCTGGACCCTCGAAGAGATCGCGAACGGGGCCACGGCGCGGTTGCTCGCAACTGGAGTCACGCCGGCGCAGAACGAGCTCATCGAGTGGGAGCCTCCCACCGAGGACGGCCCCGCCACCCTGCGACTCACCGCTCAGGACGCCGCAGGACACACGGCTGAGGTATCGGTGAACGTCGACGTCGCCGTCCAACCACCGGGCGCGCCGGTGGATCTGGTCGCCGAGGTCGTCTACGGCGGCGATGTTTCCCTCAGCTGGCAGCCCGGACCAGGGCCGTCGCCGGTGGGCTATCACGTGGACCGCGACGGGGTTCGGATCACCACGGTCCCCGTTGCCCAACCGAGCCTGGTCGATCCGCAACTCCTCGACGGCGTCTACACCTACTCCGTGACGGCGATTGGGCCTCTGGGTCGAGAAAGCGATCCATCGGCGCCTTTGACGGTGGTGGTCAATCTCAGCCCCCCGGCCATCGCTCTCGTTTCCCCATCGTCGGGTGAACGGATCTCCTCAGAGGTCGCCATTCACGGCATGGCGTTTGCCGCCGACGACTTCGGGTTCTGGGAACTGGCCGCGCGCGCGTTCGGCGCACCCGATTGGATCGTCTTGAAGACTGAGACTGCGCCTGTCCTCGGTGGATTCATGGCGAACTGGAACACCCATCTCGCGCCGTGGGTCGACGGCCCGCACGAGCTGCGGCTGGCGGCCGAGGACGTCGTGGGCAACCACGCCGAGCTTGTCATCCCTTTGATCATCGACAACACGGCCCCCGAGCCCGGACCAGTCAATCTCCAGGCTGTGCTGGTGGCCCTCGATCCAGACGGTCTTGCCAACGATGTCCAGCTGAGTTGGGTCCAGACACCCACTCCGCCGGATCTCACCGGTTTCTACCTCTATCGCAACGGTCTGCTTGCCAACGCTCCGGGCCCGGTGGTGGGCGATCCTTCGGCCTACCTGCTGCCGGGCCCCGACCACGACGACCGGGATGTCACCGACGGCACCTACACCTATGGCGTCGCTGCGGCCGATACCGCTGGGAACGTCTCGAGCCTGTCGAACCCGGCCGGACCGATCACCATCGATGTCCGCCGGCCCCAAGCCGTGATCACCTCGCCCGCCGACGGCGCCGAGATCGAGGTCTCGGTGGAGATCGTCGCCGAGTGCGAGGACGAAGACGTCGTGGCATTGGATCTCGAGTACCGCCTCGCCTCGCAGCCCGACTGGACCGCCATCGCGCCGACCTTTGTTGCGCCACCGTATTCGGCGGTTTTCACACCCCCTGAGCACGGGCAGTACTTCGTGCGCGCCCTTGCAGCCGATGCCCATGGGCCGGACCTCTCACCGCAGGTCATCGAGATCACCGCGGCCGACACACCGCCCGGGGCGCCCATCCAGCTCACGGCCCGGGTCGCAGGGGGCAACGTCACCCTCACCTGGATCGCCCCGCCTGACCCGGGCGGCGATCTGGCCGGCTACGAGGTCACACGGGACGGCGAGGTTCTGACCGCCCAGTTGCTTCCACCCGAAACCCTGTTGTATGTCGACGACGATCTTCGGGACGGGGTCTATCACTACCGCGTGGCGGCGGTGGATCACGCCGCGCAGCAGACCGCGACGGATCCGGTGACCGCGAGGGTCGCCTCGCCGTATTGGAATCGAATCGAACCTGTAACGTACTCGACGATTGCCTCTTTGACCGGCGGCGGCGCGCAGCCTCACGGATCCGTTGAGATCCAACGCTTGACACCCGATGAGGGTCTGACCACCGTCGCCATCATCGACGCAGAGGCTGACGGAGTCTTCGTACTCGACGACACTCCCCTGGCATACGGAGCGAACTCGTTCACCGCCCTGAGCAGCGACGACGATGGCAACACGAGCCGGATCTCGCTGCCGCTGCTTGTCGTCTCACATCACTCGCCGGCCAAACCAGAGAATTTCACGGCCGCACCCGACGGTGGCGACATCACCCTGAGCTGGACCGCCGAACCAGACCTGGAGAGCGCCGGTTTCCGGATCTCCCGCGCAGGTTCCGTCATCAACGAGTCCACCTTGCCGCTGGTCTTCGACCCCGTCGCCCAGAACGTCAACGCATCGAGCGGCGACCCGGCCACCTGGCAGCTCCCGGTGGATGGGGATCCCGTCACGGGATGGGCCCCAGACCGCGTTCCGTCGAGGGGTCATCCCGAGCAGTGGTCTTGGGCATGGCCCGACCCGGTGGAACTCGCTGAAATCACCGTCACGTGGTCGGCGACGGACCCACCGCAGGATTTCGATGTCGATGTATACACCGCCGGCGGGTGGCTGTGGGCAGCGACCGCGAGCTGGACAGGCCAGCAAAGCACGACCATCCCCATCGGTCTGACCGCGCTGGGGATCCGGATCCGGTTGCCTGAAACCGGGTCCTGCGGCAGCGCCGCCTGTCTGCCTGTGCTCACCGAGGTAGAGGTCTTCTCCCTCGAACGAACCGTGGATTACAGCTATCTCGACCAGGGTCTGCCCGATGGAGTTCACAACTACGACATCAGGCAGTTGAACACCTGGGGGCAGGTGTCGCTGAGTTCAAGCGTCGCGGTCTCGGTGGGGCCGCTTCAGCCGCTACCGCCGACCGATCCGACCGTCACCCCAATCGACTGTGGCGGTCTCGAAATCGGGTGGCAGCCCGCCGCCGGGCAACCGGGAACACTCATCGATCACTGGATCTACCGCAACGATCAACCCAGTGGGCCGTTTGTGAGAATCGGCAGTGCCGGAGCGACGCAGACATCTTGGACGGATATTCACGCCCCGGTGGACGAGGAGCGGTTCTACCGCCTCACATCGAGGGTCAACCTGGGCGGAGCGATCGTCGAGTCGCAACCTTCGGCAACGGCGTTCGGGACCGCCGGCTGTCAGAGCCCGCCGCCACCGGTGATCACCCAACCGACCGTTGCCGGCCAACCGATCCAGATCACTCCTTCGCAGAACCCCTTCCAGGTGCGGGGAACCACGATTTCGGGATCGATCATCACTCTTCTCCACGATGGCATCGCCATCGATTCCAAGCCCACGGGAGCGACCTTCGCCTTCAACCCCGTACACGCTCATCCAGGCAGCAACACCTTTGTCGCCCGCCAGGAACTCTACGGCATCCTGACCGACTCGGCGCCCATTGTGGTCGGACTCGACGAGAGCTTCTTCCCGGATCTCGAGGCAGTCTCGCTGACCGTCTTGCCCAGGGCGGCGGCTCCAGGTGAGTTTGCAATGTTCGAGGCCACGGTCGAGCTCCACGGAACCGCCGGCGAGAGCGCGGCCTTTGACGTCGCGTTCGACATCGAAGCGCCCAACGGTGTCGCGAGCGAGATCTACCGCACCAGCCTCTTCCTCGAGGCCGGCGACCGGGCGGTGATCCGCGCACCCTGGACCGCCGAGACGCCGGCGGGCCTGCACACCATCCGGGTGATGGTCGATCCCGGCAACACCGTCATCGAGACCGACGAGGACAACAACTCGGTCGCGGCCACCATTCGAGTCATCGATGGCGAGGGGCTCGAGGTGGATGTCGAGGTCGATCGATCCGTCTATCTGGTGGGTCAGCAGCTCACCGGCAGAGTCTTCTTCGCCAGCTCAGATCCACCCGCGGATTATGTCCTCGAGACACGGCTCGAAGACTCGGGTGGTCAAACGGCGGCAATCCTCGACACCCGAACGCTGACAGCGTTCAGTGACGACTGGGTGGAGTTTGGCTTCGACCAACCGCTGATTGGGCTCTATCCGGGTTTCTACCGGGTTCGGGTCGCGGCACTGGTCGACGGAATACCGGTCGCTGAGAATCTGGCGCCGTTCCAGCTCGAGCAACCGCTCTTCATCGAGGCGAGCGTCGCCGCGGATCGCACCACGTACGCTGAAGGGGCACCGGTTTCGATCGAGGGCCGGATCCGCAACCTCGGTCCGGCCTTTGTCGATCGTCTTGTGGCGAACCTGCGCATCATCGACGAGACGACGGCCCAATCCATCGCCCACGCCGTCTTTCCGGACATCGTCATCGGCGCGGGGTCTGAAGCCGGGATCAACTGGAGCTGGTCGTCAGGCGGCGTTCTCCCCGGGCCCTTCCGGGTCGAACTCGATGTTCGCGACGGGAGCGGCATCCTGATCGCCACGGCAGGGCCCTTCCCCTTCACCGTGGTTCCGGGAGATGTCAGGCTCGGGGCCCGGATCGAGCTATCCCCCTCACAGGCCGAACCTGGTAACGATGTAAACGCCGTCTTGACCGTCGAGAACACCGGACCCGTGGATCTGACTTCCTTGGATCTTGCCCTCAAAGTCATCGACCCGGTCGCACTGGAGATCGTCGCCGAACACCTCCACACCATCTCGCTCGATGCCGGCGAGATCAGGGTCGTCGAACAACCGCTCGACACCACCGACCTCGATCTTCAAAGGTATGTCGCACTCGTCACCGCCTCCGGCAACGACGGACACGCTCCATTCACAATCGATCTCGCCAGCGCCACCCTGGAGATCGCCGATCTGTCGCCGCCCACCGTCCTCACGATCGAGCCGTCGGGTGGTGGTGTCGCCTGCGAGTTCATCGAAATCGTTGCCGAGGTGGAAGACAGATTCAGCCGCATCGCGCGCGTGTGGCACCACCTCGATGACGAGACGACGGCGGTGCCCCTCCACCTCCACGATCCCGCCGCCAACCCACACCTGTGGTCGGCGACCCGACCGTTGCCCTCGGGGCTCGACGGGCCACACACAATCACGGTCCATGCCGAGGACATTCGTGGGAATCGCAACGCCGGCGAGGAGGTCGCCTTCAACGCCGACACCGCACCTCCCGTGCTCCAGCTCTCGGCCCCGGCAGACGGAAGCTGTGCCGCCGGCGAGACTGCCATTGTCTTCACCGCAATCGACGCCACTCTCGCCTCGTTGACAGCATTACTCGACGGCGAGCCCTATTCCTCGGGGACCCTGATTTCGACCGAGGGCACGCACCTCTTCGAGGTGACGGCAACCGACGCCTGCGGCCGGCAGGCCTCCGAAGCCAGGACCTTCACCCTCGACTCGACGGCGCCGGAGATCGTCGTCACCGGTGTTGCACAGGGCGGTCAGGTCGCACCGGGAACCGCGCTCGAGTGGACCGTCACCGACCCCAACCTCACGGCTGTGGTTGCGACCCTCGACGGTCAACTCGTCACATCTCCCGTCGTTCTCAACGTGCCGGGACCGCACGTCTTCCACATCGCGGCCGCAGACTGCGCCGCGAACTCAAGCGAAACGACCCTGGACTTCTCGGTGGTCGAGGCCGTGCTCGCTCTCAATGGAAGCACCTCGGCAGACCCGGCCGTGCTCGAACCGGGTCAGGCATTGACCGTCGAGGGCGAGATCCACAACGACGGCGCCGATCTGGAATCCGTGCAGCTCACGCTCGATGTCGTCGAGACCGCCACCTCCGCAGTGGTTGCCAGCCATACCGAAACCGTGGATCTGCCTTCAAGCCAGACGCACGTCCTGAGCTTCACTCCGGACACAGGTGGTTGGGTTCTCGGGGTGCATGAGATCCGGTTCACCGCTCGGGGTCATTTCCTCGGTCAGCCCTTCGATCTTGAACTCGGTGCGACCACAGCGACCCTCGCGGATCTGACCGCGCCGCATCTCGTCGTTCTGAGCCCGGCGCCTGGTCTCGCCTGCGACGAGATCGAAGTTGTCGCCGAAGCCACGGACAACCTCACCGGCATCAGCGCTGTCGGCGTCACCGTCGACGGCGGAGCCACCCTGCCGCTGATCAACATCGGTGGGAGCATCTGGTCGGCATCGCTGGTCCTCGATCAGGGTATCCACCATCTCGAGTTGATTGCCGCTGACGGCGCCGGCAATCCGACTGCACCATCCGTCGTGGATGTGGATCTCGACACCGAGGCGCCGCTGCTGAGCGTCACGGGGCCCGACGACGACGCGTGCATCGGTGAGCCCACTACCATCGAGTTCTCCGCCGACGACCCGCATCTCGCCGAGGTCTCAGCGACCCTCAACGGTGCGCCCATCTCGACCGGTCACGTCGTCGATGTCGATGGAGACCACCAGCTGAGTGTCATAGCTATCGACACCTGCGATCGTCAAACCACCAACGAGAGACAGTTCACCATCGACACAGCAACACCCGAAATCACCATCGTGGGGTTGGACGACGGCGCGACCTACGCCATCGGAACTCCCGCTGAATGGACGGCGACGGATGACAACCTCAGCTCGTCCGCAGCAATCCTCGATGGCATGCCGGTGGACCCGTCGTTCACGGTCGACACGGTTGGCGCCCACGTGTTCGTTGTCACGGCTGAGGATTGTGCCGGGAACACCACCGAGCGGGAGATTTCGTTTGAAACAGTGCTCCCGGAAGATGGTTTGACGGGGTCTGTCATCACCGACCCGACTCAGGTCGAGCCCCCCGAGGCGATTCGGACGACGGGATCTGCGATCAATCTCATCACAACCGACTACACCAATCTCACCCTCCGGCTCGAGATCATCGATCCGGCCACCGGAGTCGTCCTTGCCTCTCACGAAGCGACGGCCGATCTACCGTCCGGTGCAACGGTTGATGTCGAACACGTTTTTGCCACCGAGACCCTCCCTCTCGGCGCCTTCGACGTCGCCTTCTCGACCGCCGGGATGATGCACGGCAATGCTTTCTCCGTCGAGCTCGGGCGGACGTCGTTCGAGGTCATCGACCTCACCTCACCGTCCCTGACCCTCCTGTCGCCGGAACCCGGTCTCACGTGCGAGCCCGTGGAGGTGCGAGCGACCGTCACCGATGCTCTGGCCGGGGTCGAGTCGGTTCGGGTCTATGTGGATGGCGATCCCAACGGTCTGGATCTCGCCCACGTCGGGGGCGACACGTGGCTCCTTGCCCTGTCGCCGAGTGAAGGCCCGCACCACCTCGAACTCATCGCCGCCGACGCGGCTGGGAACGAGTCTGCGCCGGTGGCGGTGGAGATCGACCTCGACCTCACCGCACCGGTACTGGTCGTTGCGGCCCCGGTCAACGGCGAGTGTCTGGCAGGTCCCGTCACCATCTCGTTCAGCGCCGAGGACGAGCACCTCGAGGACCTGACGGCTCTGATCAACGGCGAGCCGATCGTTTCGGGTTCCATCCTCTCGATGGACGGCGAATACGCTCTGTCTCTGACGGCGACGGACGAATGCGGCCGCACCGACACTCACACCAGCCTGTTCATCATCGACACTATCGCGCCGGTGGTCACGATCAGCGGAGTTGAAGACGGTGGTGAGCTGTCGCCGCCGGTCGAGATCACGTGGAGCATCGAAGACCCGAATCTCACGGCGAGCACCGCGACCCTTGACGGTGACCCGGTGGCGTCCGGAATCGTCGTCGGCCAACCCGGGGACCACCTGCTGGTCATCGAGGCTGAAGACTGTGCCGGAAACAACCGACGCACCGAGATCAGGTTCACCCTGATGGAGGATCCCACCCCGAATCTCGCCGTCTCGCACAGAATCGACGGCGCAGGGGCCATCCTTCTCCTCGACCGCTCACCCGCCGGCGGCAGCGACCTCGAGACATGGCTCGCCGAACGTGCCGGGAGGGTCACCCGCGTCTCCGACGGCTGCGCCTTCATCAGCGAACTCCGCCGCGGGCTCCACGAGCTGGTCGTGCTCTACGCTCCAACCGGGTCGAGCCCGCTGGACATTTCATCCTGCTCGTACGACCCCGAACTGACGCCTTTGGCCGCCGAGCTTTCGGCGACATCCTATCGACGGGACGGCATACTGGTCCTCGGCGAAGGGATGGAGGGCGCCGGCTGTCTCGGATGCCTTCTCGATGCCGCGGGAGCCCGTTTCGACGACCACACCGCCGATCAACACCAGGTCGAGGCAACGACGTCGATCATCGAGACCGACGGACCGATCACGATCTACGATCTCCGACCGGTTGATACCGATGGAGGATTCCCGTTGTTGCTCGGGGGCGGCGTCGGCGAATCCATCTGCGACGGGCTCAGGAAGGTGACGCTCACGTTTGACGCCGGCCTCGAGGGTCCGTGGCTGGCGGAGGTTGTCGTAACGACTCCACACGAGGCGCTGGATATCGAGACAGGCGAACTCAACGATGGCGACATCCTCGACGAGGCTGCCGCCGCGTGGGTCGATCTGGCCATCGAACGAGAGGGTGGAGCCCTCGCGATCGAGCTCAGCACCGCTCAGCGTGGCGCCCTTCCCGACTGGCTCGGCCTGACCGCAACAGTCACGACCACCGACCCGGGGTCTGGGGCCCAGGTCGAAACCTCATCGTGGATCGCGACGGAATGCGGCCTCGCACCCGGCCAGGTGTTCGAGCACTTTGTCGTTGCAAACGTCGAAGCCATCGGACACGATACGGACCAGGTTGTCGCAGCTACGGGCCGACGTTACGGCCGTGGAGAGGCTCTGGTCCTGCCCTGGGACGTGCTCGCCCCCGCCAACGAGGGCGCCCGGGCCGCCCTCGATCAGGCCCTCGAGTTTTCGATCCCGTCTGAACCGTGGCCGGCGGTGACGGAGCTGCCCATACCGTTGTCCTTCATCCTTGAGAATCGCGGCAACACGACCGCTGTGGCGCGCCTCGACGTGAGCGCCTCGCCTTTGCTGCTCCTGGAGGCATGGGACGATCCCCTCACCCTCGATCCGGTGCGATGGGAGACCGAACTCGCTGCCGGCGACGCTATCACGAAGACCCTGTGGATCATACCGACCGCGGAAACGAACGAGATCGACATCCCTTGGGAGATGCTCATCGGGCTCGACGGCGTCTGGTCAAACACGGATACCGGTGTGATCCACATCGATGTCCGCATCGCCGATCGGTCTTTGGAGCTCCGCGAGCTCCGAATCGCGATCAACGACTGCGTCCTCGCCACCGATGACCCGGTCGTGGTCGCCACCCTCCGCGACGTGCTGGTGGCCGTGGATCGTGTGGCTTCATTCGGCGATGATCACGCCGCCGCCGAGGGCGCCTTGACCGAACTGGCAGCCGCCTTCATCGCGGCCCGTGACGAGGCTCACCCGTGCCTCGCTGATCTCCGCCGCCGGCTCGCCGATTTGACGGCGCTGTGGCAAGCTCGATGGGTGAGCACCGGAGACCAGCCATGACGAGGGACACGGCCGTGGGCCGATTGATCGTCGCCGTGGCTCTGATGTGGCTGATCCTCACCGCATCGTCTCCCGCGTGGGCCGGAGATCGCTGCGACGCCCATTTCCCCGAGCTTCGGGCCTTCATCGAGAGCGCGGGCCACCGCGCCATCCCGGACGAGGTCGCCGCACGCTCTCTCGCAGACGAACTCGCCATCGAACGGGCCCTGTGGATGGACGATGCCGAACGGAACCGGTCACGACTCGAGGCGGTCGGCGCCACGGTCGGGATCCGGCGCCTCGAGGCCATCGACACCGAACTCTCCGCCCTCTTCGACGAGCTCGAATCTCTCCTTGTCAGCCGAGCGCCGCTCGATGAGAACACCGCCGCGAAGCTCCTTGACTGCGGCCCAGGAGCGGGAAGCGACACCGAGTGGCCCATCCGCTCGACCGCGGGTCCGGTCCCGACCGTCGAACCTCAGCACCGGCCGGCCGTGATCGCCGAGGGCCCTCCCGCCGGCTATCACGATGAACCGAGCGGAGCTCTTCGATCCACCACCAAGGCCGAGCCCGAGGATGTCTGGCCCGATGATCCGAACCACCCGGTGGTCGAGGAAGCCGCGCTCCTCGACCACGACCCCATCGCCATCTACAATTTCGTCCTCAACGAGATCCGGACCGAGCACTATTCGGGCGCGCTCAAGAGCCCTGCAGTGGTGCTGCAGTCGAAGACCGGCAACGACGCGGATCAGGCGCGTCTCCTCGCGGCGATGCTCCGGGCGTCCGGCTACCCGGCACGGTTGGCGCACGGGGTTGTCGAGTATCCGACCGATCGCCTCACCAGCCATTTTGCGGTCGCCGATCACCGAGCCCTCGAGGAGCTGCTCACAGCCATGGGGCTCGCCTGGAATCCGGCCGGGGGCGGGGTCGCACCGGAAGCCTATCGCGTCGAACGGTGGTGGTGCGAGGTCTGGATCCCGTACGCCAACTTCCGCGGGATCCAACTCGATGGTTCGGGTGAGACGTGGGCGGTGCTCGATCCCGAGTTCGAGGATCTCGAGCCGGTCAGCGGCAGGCGGGTTCTCGATGAGATGGGTTTTGACGCCGACGCCTTCCTCGATGCCTACCTCGCCGGCGCCCACTGCGATCAGGATCTTTCCGATCCGCCGGCCTGCGAACACGTCGAGGCGATTCTCGAAGACCAGATCGATCAGTGGTTGGGTTCCACCGGCGACCCGGCAACGTTTGACTCGCTGACGGAGCCACCCCAGCGGCTCGAGGATGAGCTCCAGATTCTGCCGGCGTCCATGCCCGGACATATCGTGTCGGTGGATTGGGTTGGGCTCGAACCGAACATCGAGGACCAACACCGGATCCGGCTGGTAGCTCGTGACGGTGGGTCGATCCTGATCGACGAGACCATCCCGCTCGCTGACATCACCGGTCGCGCAGCGACCCTCTGGTACGCCCCGGCGACGCCGGACGATGAGCAGATAGTCCGCGCATTCGGCTACGACATGTGGAGCGTTCCACCCTACCTGCTCAACGTCACACCGCTGATCATCAACCGTGAGGGTGAGATCGCCCGCGGAAGCGCAGGGGCCGGGATGGGCCGGGCCATCGAACTCGAATCCACCCTGTTGAGCCCTTCCGGGACCGTCACCATGTTCGTCAATCGAGAGATCAGCGGCGTGCCAACGACACTTGCGGTCTCGGCCGGGACCAGCGGCTATATCCAAGGGCTCTTCGACCGACCCAGCTCTCTCGAGTTCCTCGCCGCGCTCGCGGATCTCGCCCTGGGAACGGACATCATGGTCTCGTCCGATCTCGCGATCCTCGGCGCCCACGGTCTGGGATTCACCCGACCATCCGTCGCATCCCTGGGCAACGAGGTCGAGGTTGACGGATCACTCGGGCTGATCCAGAGCATTGAATGGCTCGGGCTCTACATCGATGTCGATGTCTGGGGGCCTCGCGCGGCTGGCGGTGCTCCGGGGATTCTCCGTGACTGGCGGACCCTGGCGCAGCTGAGGTCCTCGACCACCGAGCGAGAGGTCTTTGAATTCTACGGCGTGACCTCGGTGAGCGCCGATCTCGCCCTCGTGCTTGCCGAGCGTCTCGGCGTCGAGGTCATCCGGATAGACCAGAGCAACCTCGCCTCGGTGCTGCCCGGGCTCCCCTATCAGCCGCAGATCTTGGCCGAGATCGAGGGGTGGGTTCTTGCAGGAGGTGAGGCGCTGGTTCCCGCCGAGCCGGTCGGTCTCCTCGAATGGACGGGCGTTGGGTATGTGCTGCTCGAACCCGCCACCGGCGAGGCCCGCTACCAGCTGGCGGGTGGCCTGAGCGGCGGCTCCACCGCCGAACCACCCGACGAGGCGCAGCAGGCATTCGGGCTCGATCTGTGGCCACCGACCCGCTTCCCGGTCAACACCGATCCGGACGCTGTGGTGGCCGTCCGCAAGCTGGATGGCTTTGACGGTCTCGAAGGTGTGGTCGGCAACAACGCCGAGTTCGACATCCGCGTCGAAGCGTTGGACAACCGCGGCGCCCGGGTCGCCAGTGTTCCCATCACCTTCAGTTCGGTGGCAGGCGGCGGCCAGGTGCTGGATGATTTCGGCAGCGCCTTTCCCGAACTCGAGGTCCTGACCGACGAGAATGGGATCGCAACCGCGGGATTCCGCTTCGGCACCAACACCGACGTCAACCCCGTCTACGCCCTCGAGCATCCGGCAGATGAACACGCATCACAGGTCCTGCTCAACCTGGTGGACGCGGTGGGTCAGGGTATCGACGGCTTCGGCAACGCGATTGAGCTCCCGGTGAGTGAACCCTTCTGGGCGGTGGCATTTCCGGATGTTCCGGCCACGATCCGGCGAACGGACACAACCGCCACCCACTTCACCGGTGTCGTCGCCCAGTGGTCCGACACCATGTACCTGGCCGTCGAGGACCAGTACGGCAACCCGGTCTCCAACGTTCCGGTCTCGTTCGATGTCGGTGGGATCCAGCTCGACGCTGCCTGCAGCAACGAACTCCCCCAGGAAGATCGCCGCAACGCCGCCGTCTTCGACAATCTCAGTCACAACGGGGTTCCCGCCTGCGGAGGACACCCGGTGCTGGGTGAATGCGGTGGTGAGAGCCTGGCCAAAGCAACCTCGTTCGAGGGCGTCTCAGCGGGCGTCATCGAGGGCAATGTGGTCGCCGCCACATACACCGTCGATGTCACTGCCGGCGGGCTCGGCCCACTGTCCTACACCTACAGCCAGAACTGGACCCTCGACCCCGACACCCAGGGCTGCGACACCCCGGATCGTTTTCGAGTCTTCAGCAACTTCTTGACCGACGAGAACGGTCGCAACGTCAACGCCGCCCCGGCCGGACAGATCTTCGGTTGGCCCATCGACTTCTGGATCGAGTACTACGAACCCAAACCGCGCCCGGGCAACCCACCGCCGGATCCGCCGTTCTACGCAGGCGGCGGCCAGTGGTGGTCCGTCTGCGGCAACGATCTCGGGCTGTCGATCAGCAACGGGGGTTCGGTTGCGGCCCCCGAGCTTGACCCGTCGAACTGGTCCTACAGGACCTACGTCACCGCTGGGCTCCAACCCGGTTTGAACGAGATCCGAGCTCTCGGCGCCAGCTTCAGCTACTGCACCAACGGCACACCGCTCGCCCTGCCGCTGAACGAAAACGTCAACAACGTCTGGGGCATCGAACCGGAGATCACCGGCTTCGACCCCGAAGTGGTCGTGCTCACGCCCGACGGCCTCCTCGCCACCCCGTTGCGGATCAACTACTCCATCGAGCCACCCGAGTATGTGGCCAGATCGGTTGAGATCGAGGTGGAGGATCGCGACCAGCATGCGACGACCATCTGGCCCGGAACGAGCCACTCGGGGGAAGGCTCAGCGACCTTGCCGCGCGGCGAAGAGATCGAGCTCGACCACACACATCTGGCCTCAGTGCTGGTCAACCGCTCCCACCCGGCCATGGTGCGATCCGCCGAGCAGTCGCTGCCGCTCTTCCAGTCCATCTTCGGTGAGACGACCCGACTCTTGCGGGTCGGCCAGGAGCTCGATGTGGTCAATCGGACCACCTGCGCCGAGCACGACGTCTTTGGATTCCACCTCAATCACGCGGCCTCCATCACCCTGACCTTTGTTCGCCTCACCCCGACCGGTCCCGGCAACCCGGAGATCTTCATTGACAATCTCGTCCTCGGCGCGGGCGATCACAGCTTCACCTTCAGCCCGTCATCGGCGACCGCGGCCGATTTCACCCTGCTGCCGGGCAGCTATCTTTTTGATCTCGTTGGGGTTTCACAGGTCACCGGAGAAACCGAACCTGTTCAGGGCAACGCGATTTCGTACTTCTCCATGCGGGACACGCTCCCGGTGGGCCACGCCATGGTCAAGGGGGTGGACCTGCTCGACGGCCACCTCGTGGTCAGCCGTGAGGATCTGGCGGTGCCGGGTCGCGGCGTGCCTCTGAGCTTCGAGCGCAGCTACTCCTCGTCATCGGCGGCGCCCGGCCACCTCGGTCAGGGTTGGACCCACAACTGGCTCGCGCGGGTGGTGGAGACCCCGTGCACCGAGCTCATCCTCATCGGGACAGAGGGCTCAGGGATGCGCTTCACGCCGGATGGCGCGGGCGGCTGGAAACCCCCTCGCGGTTATCACGGCTCGTTGATACGAGACCCGGCTACCGACGAGATCGACTTCTTCACCACCGGCGGCACCCGGTATCACTTCCTGCCGGTGACTACCCTGGGCGGAGACCCCCTCGGCGAGTGGTATCTCGACTTCGTGGAGGACACGAGTCTCAACCGGACCACCCTCTATTACGAAGAGGGCGGCGACGGTCTGCCGCGGGTCAAGCGGGTCGTCGAACCTGCCGGCCGCGAACTCGTATTCACCTACAGTGCTCGGATCTTCGAGTATTGGGGCGGCGATGTTCTGATGCGGGTCGATGGCCCCGACTCTCTCGAGGTCCACCTTGACTACGATTCACGAGGCAATCTGGTCGATGTCCGCCGCGAAGGTAATGCCCGGGTGGAAAGCTACGATTACGACATCGTGGCCTTCCGCGATGTTCTCACCGGTGTCGTCAACGAACTCAACGGGGCGACGACGACCTATCAGTACAGCAACGAGGTCCTCGGGCTTGCCGGCGAAGCAGCCGACATCTTCCTGGTCGAGCGGTTGACCGAACCCGAGGGCGGGACGACCCAGTTCTTCTACGACACGGTGGCGCTGGCGGCCGATGCCTCTGTGCTGACCACGTGGGTCCGAGATCCACGGGAAACCAACACGAGCCCGCCGGCGCACGGCAGCCCCGGTCCTTATGACACCATCTACACCCTCAACCGCTACGGCAGCCCCACAGACATCGCCGATCCGCTGGGCCATGTCACATCGATGCACTGGAAGACGGACGATGTGGTCATGGACTCGCGGACCGACGCCAACGGTGCCGCAACCGGCTTCACCTACGACGAACACGGCAATCTGCTCACCGAAAGCGTAACGGTGACGGATGTCGACGACGAGGATCACACCTACGTCGTCGTCAACACCTACGAGCCCCCTTCGAGCTTCAACCCGCTGCACATCAAGAACCGCGTCGCCTCCCACATCGATCGCAACGGCTCGACCGCATCCTTCGGCTATGACACCGCAGGACGGTTGACGGACTCCACGATCACCGTGACTGACGCCGAGGGAACGACTGTGTCGTTGATCACCAGCCACACCTACGATCCCGCCAACGGCGACCGGTGGACGACGATCGATGCTCGCCTGAACACGACGACCTATTCATACGACGCGCACGGCAATCTCACGGGTTCCTCCAGAGAAGTCACCGCTCACGACGGCACGATGACAACGGTTGGCAGCTCAGTCCTGTGGGACGTACTCGGCAGACCGGTGCACCGCACCGACCCCGAGGGTCACCTCACAGACTATGGCTACGACACACTCGGACGTTTGACCTCCACGACCCACCCCGAAGTCGAGATCGATATTGACTCTTCGTGGCGCCCCGTCGAGCAGACAATCTATGACGACACGGCCAACACGGTGACCATGATCGATGGCAACGGACACACCACGGTTTCGACCTTCGATCTCCAGGGCCGGCTCGAACAGATCGACAATGCCGAGGGCGGTTCGAAGATCATCCAGTACGATCCCGCGGGCAACAAGGTGCGTGAGTCTCGTTTCTTTGACGACTCGACCCCCAGACTCGACACCACGTACTTCATCGACCAGGCGGGACGCGTCCATCGCCGCGAGGAGCCAGGCGGACGCTTCACGACCTACGACTACGACCCCGTCGGGAACGTTACGACCGAGACCCTGTTCGAGAACGGCAATTCCGAGTTCCTCCCACGGGTGACGGAGCACGAGTACGACCAGCTCAACCGGCGGATTCGGTCGGTGCGCGATCCGCCGCCGGGGCTCGCGGCCACTACAACCTTGCTCCTCGACGGCGAGGGGAATGTTCTTCGGCTGACCGACGCCGAGGGCCGGCAGACCCACCACGCCTTTGACGAACTCAACCGTCGGATCGCGACCACCGAACCCGACTGGCGGGCGGGAGAGCCGAAGCGGACACAGTTCTTCTACGACGGCAACGGCAACCTGAAACGGGAGATCCGCTTCAACCAGCAACTCGAGGACGACGGAAGCTGGACCGATCGCGACCACGTGCGGACCACCGTCTACGACGAGATCGATCGACCCATCGTCGCTACCGACGCAGAGGGGCATCAGTCAAAGGCACGCTACGACCGCTCAGGGAACCTGGTGGAAGAGATCGACCGGCGCGACTTCGAGACCAGCCACGTCTACGACGCCCTCAACCGGCGAACGAGCACCACCCAACACCTCACCGACCCGGCCACCCGGGCGCCATGGAACATCACCACGAGCCGAATCTTCGACGCCGTCGGAAACCTCAGATACGAGACCCTGCCCAACGGCAACCTGATCACCCACAGCTATGACGGGCTCGACCGGTTGCTCTCCACCATCGACACCATCGGTCCCATCGCGTCCTTCGCCTACGACGCCCGCGGCAATCGGACCGCCGAGACCGACGGCAAGGGCAACACGACGACCCATCACTACGATCCATTCGACCGGGTCGTTCTGAGCCAGCTCCCCCGGATCCGCGACCTGAACTACAGCTGGGACGTTGCGGGCAACCGCATCTGGATGTCCAACGGCAGGAGCGCGAGCACCGATTTTCACTTCGACGCTCTCGACAGGCAGGTCCTGGTGGAGTACCCCGAGGTGGACGGTGTTCGCCTCACCAGTTCCGCAACCCATGACCTGGTGGGCAACCAGCTGACCGCCACCGATCTCAACGACAACACGACGACGTTTGTCCACGATGACCTCAATCGGGTCACCGATGTGCACGATCCCCTGCTGGTCGGCCCCCCGGCGCAGCAGTACACGATATCGACAACCTACGACGCCGTCGGTAACCGAGTGGCAGAGACCGATCGCCGTGGAATCGGCTCGCGCTGGGTTCACGACAGTGAGAACCGACCCACAGAGGCGTACCGGAACGACATCGGGATCGCCCTGACCGGGTACGACGCAGCAGGAAACCCCGAGTTCGTCACCGACGCCAAGGGCAACATCACCCACACGGTCTTCGACGAACGAGGCCTCGAAATCCGGATCGAACGGCCGGAACAATCTCTCACTCTGCTGACCCGCGACGACATGGGCAACGTGGTGAGCGAGGTCGATGGCGAGAACCATGAGACCTTGCGGGGATTCGACCTGCGGAGTCGGGTAGATTCCGAGTCCAACGGTAAAGGCGAAACCACGGTCTTTCACTACGACTTCGCCGGAAACCTGACGAGGATCCAGCGCCCGCTCGGCGTGGATTGGACGTGGACCCGGATCTACGATGCGGGGAATCGCTTGGTCGGCATTCTCGATCCGTTGTCGCATCAAACCACATACGATCTCGACCCCCAGAACAACCTCAGGCGAGTCATCGATGCAGACAACCAAATCACGCACTTCGACTACGACTTCCTCGACCGCCTGAGGCAGACCTCGCTCCCGGATGGCGTCGTTTCGGTCTTGACCTACGACGGCAACGGCAACCTGCAAACAGCCACCGACCCCAACGACCAGACGGTGACGTCGACTTACGACGAACTCAATCGAGAGACACTGAGAAGCTACTCGGCGCCGTACCATCCCGTCGACGACGTGCTTCAGACCATCGCATTCACCTGGGATGAGAACTCCAATCTCGTCGATGCCACCGAGACCTACACGAGTGGAATGCGGCTGACCCACCATGACTGGGACAGCTTCGACCGCCTCGACCAGGTGACCGATGGCTTTGGCAAGCTGCTCGACTACGGCTATGACCTCAACGGCAACCGAATCTCGCTCATCGATCCAGACGGCGCCGCCACCGGCTACACGTACGACGGGCTCAATCGGCTCGACACTGTCTCGCTGCCAGCCGGCGCGGGGACCGCCGACTACGACTGGTATCGCAACGGCCTACTCAAGCACGTCACCTACCCCAACGGGACGACGGCGGACTACGATTTCGACCAAGCCAACCGGGTCACGACCATCGAGAACGCCGATCCCGGCGGCGCGTCGATTTCCTTCTTTGGGTATGGATACGACGCCAACGGCAATCGGAAGAACCAGACCGAGGTCAATGGAGGCGCCGAAGAAACCACGACATACGACTACGACCTCAACGACCGATTGTGGAAGGTCACCTACCCCGACCGGACCACCACCTACAGCTTCGACAATCTCGGCAACCGCAGTTCCGAACGATCGGTCGATCTGACCGGGAACGACCTCGTCAATCGCGGCTATGCATACGACAACCGCAACCGGCTGACGGTCATCGACGATCAGCTCGACCCGTCCCAGTCCATCGCCTATGGGTATGACTCCAACGGCAATCAGATCCAGCGCACCCAGACCGGAACGACCCTCGACTTCCGCTACGACGTCCGCGATCAGCTCCTCGAGGTCGATCACGACGGCAGCCAGGCGTGGACCTTCTCCTTCGACTACCGGGGCCTTCGCGTCGCCAAATGGGGCGCCGACGGCCTGATCAACTACACCTACGATCAAAGCTCCGTCCTCCAGCAGCACTCCGCTCTCGGCGAACCCGTCGCCACCTATCGCTACGGCCCCGATCGCCTCCTCGCCACCGATCACCACAGCCAGGGCCTCGCCTTCTACCATTTCGACGCCCTCGGCTCAATAGCCAACCTCTCCGACCCCACCGGCAACGTCCAGAACCGCTACCAGTACGACGCCTGGGGCAACTACCGCGCACAATCCGGCTCTCAATGGAACCCCTTCGGCTTCACCGGCCACGAGTACGACCAGGAGACCGGGCTCTACTACGCAAAGGCCCGGTTCTTCGATCCCGAAGTAGGACGCTTCCTGACGGAAGATCCGGCAGAGCCGGATTTGACTTCGCCTCCGAGCTTGCATCGGTACTTGTATGCGTATGGGAATCCGACCTACTACACCGATCCCGATGGGCGAGAAACGATCGACGTCACCAGCGACGGAGAGGTCTACTGGGTCGTCGAGAAAAATCTCCCTGGACCGATCAACCCGAACACTCGACGTGTCTTGGTCGGC
>Ga0164313_10000640_pt1 | contig 28838 bp, 23 predicted proteins | sample GuaBasSedimGuay4_FD_113735 | JGI IMG/M metagenome (GOLD analysis project Ga0164313, IMG submission 113735) | Subseafloor sediment microbial communities from Guaymas Basin, Gulf of California, Mexico - Guay4, Core 4569-4, 0-3 cm | ecosystem: Environmental > Aquatic > Marine > Hydrothermal vents... | reverse complement strand
TCTTCGTAAGTACAATTGGTGAAGACGGCCAGGAGCAAGAGTTCGAGATTGCATATACATTCGGTGTGACACCTTTACAACAGTATCTCATCCAGTTTCCGGATGGGAAATATCAGACACTACGGGCAAGTTGGGACAGAATAGATGAGCGGTGGTTTAATCAATATGAAGATCGGGAGATTCCACATACCGACTGGCTGCACTGGACACAAGGAGGGCAGCGGTGGAATACGATGTGTGCAGAATGTCATTCGACAAACCTGGAGAAGAATTATGATGTGGAGCATGATGTCTTTAGTACCACGTACTCGATCATCAATGTGAGTTGTGAGGCTTGTCACGGACCGGCCTCTGAACATCTGCGGTGGGCGGCAGGAGATACTTCTATTCACGACCGCAAGATCCAGATGGCTGGGTACGAACAGAAATCGCAGCTACAGCTCTGTGCCGGTTGCCATGCCAGGCGGGTCAAGCTCACTGAAGTGATGGCTCCGGATGTCGCATGGGACGATCAGTTTATGATGCAAACCATCAGTTCGCAGTACTACCATCCGGACGGCCAGATTCTCGAAGAGGATTATGTGATGGGCTCCTTCATGCAGAGTAAAATGTATCATCAGGATGTCAAATGCACAGATTGTCACAATGCCCATTCGATGGAGTTGAAAGCAACTGGCAATCCGCTCTGTCTCCAGTGTCATGTGCCTGAGGATTATGATACAAAATTGCATCACTTTCATGGGGGTACCACTACTGGAAACACGACTGGAAATCCGGATGGCCCTTCCGAAGCGACCCAATGCATCAGTTGTCACATGACAGGGGATGTCTATATGGGTAATGACTTCAGACGGGATCATAGTTTTCGCGTTCCTCGCCCCGATCAAAGCGTGAAGTATGGCACGCCAAATGCATGTGTCGGCTGTCATGAACAAGAGACCGACCAATGGGCGGCAGACTGGATCATCAAATGGTACGGCCCCGACAGGGTAGATCACTTTTCTGATAAATTGCTCGTTGCCGCAACGCAGGAATATGACGACAAGACGGTAAAGGATGTCCTGGATTTTATCGTCGATTTCAAATATCCTGCCATAGCAAGGGCAACGGCATTGGAATATTACCCGATGACCGGAGGGCAGAGCGAGTTTGAGATGATCAATACAGCCCTGAATGATTCATCAGCCCTTGTCCGGTACCATGCATTGACCAAGTTAAGTGTTTATCCTCCTGAACAAACACTGGGCATTGCGCTTCGACATATCGAAGACAGCACCCGCCTTGTGCGTATCGGTGCAGCGCAACTCATGGCTGGTCAGGGTCTGGATAATGTCCTTCCATCCAAACACGACGCGGTAAAGGCAGCTCGTGCAGAACTCAACACCATGCTCCTCGCAAATGCCGATTTCCCTATTGGCAGAATGCAATTGGGCGATACCTATATCCAGCAAAACCAGGTGACAAAAGCCATCACCGAGTATGAGATGGCATTGCAAATGGATGAATTACTCACCCCCGTTTACGGCAACCTGGCGACCGCTTATAATCTTGCGGGCAATGACAGTATGGCCATGGCCACCCTGGATGGACTACTTGCATTGGAGCCTGAATACGGAAGAGGGTATTATCTCCGTGGTCTATTGAAATATGAAGTCAACGATGTCGATGGGGCAATTGCTGATCTGCAATTATCCGCTCAATACGACCCAACCAATTTTCGCACATTTTACAATCTGGCAAATCTGCAGCTCAGTCAGCAGAATCTGAAGACAGCTGAGCAGACCATGAAATCGGGTCTTGCCTTATGGCCTGATTCAGAGGAGGGACTTTACTTGCTATCACTAATTTATAAGGCACAAGGCCGGGATGCTGAGGCTGATGCAATCGCCAAAACGCTCGATCAAGAGTCGCAATAGTCATAAAGTATTCTGCTTTGTATGGAAGTAGTTCAATACATTTAGCACGGAATGTTGATGCGATCCCATGTCATTGTAATATTTCTGTTAGGAATGTGCCTGACGGCCTTTGCGCAGGACAATGTCAACAGTCCTTTAGCGCAGGGTTCAAGTATTGAAAACATGGAATCCCGCTCCTCGGAAGCCGAATTATTGGTTTCAGCAGGGCAAGATTACCATAGCAAAGCAAGCTATGACGATGCCCAGAAATCATACTTTCAGGCGCTTGAGATCTATGAAGAACTTAAGGATTCAACACAAATCGCTACAACCCTCACAAAGATTGGTCAAACCTATTTGAGACTTGGCAAGAACGCTGAAGCCGGGGAAGTGTACAAGCGCGCCTTTCAAATTTCCACACTTCTCAATGACAAATCAGGGATTCAAATTAGCATGGCTGATATGGCTGTGGTGCTACAACGCAATGATGAAGTCCACGCTGCCATCAAACTATTTCAGGAAGCCCTTGTACTTGCACGCGAATTGTCGAATTTACGCGAAGAGGCTATCATACTTGGCAACATTGGGAGCTCGTACAGACGAATGGCGGAGTATGATTCTTCCGCTTTTTACCTCTTGCAGGCACTTCCGCTGAAAGTACGCATTGGCAATGGCTCCAGTACCGCTCATACCTTGAATGATATCGCTGAGACTTACCTGGATCAAGGAGATCATCATAATGCCGTCGTATATGCACAAATGGCGCTTGACACGGCTACCAGTTCAGGAGCAATGAGTCAGGGCTCATTTGCACGGTATACGTTATCCAGGGCATATGCAGCCCAGGAAGATTATGAAGCCGCCTACTCATACCTGAAGGATCATAAACAACTCTCTGACAGCATCAATTCTGTTGTCAAAGACAAAGCAATTTCGGATTTGCGTGTGAAGTATGAGACGGGTAAAAAGGAGCAGCAAATCACTGAATTGGCGGCAGAAAACCTGATAATACAGCATCGCAGGAGAAATATGTTCATTGCGCTTCTCGCGGTGATCATTCTGGCTGTATCAATATCATTTGTGCTATTGACCAAACGGAAACACAATCTGGCGATGTTGGCAAGCACTCGGGAATTGCATCTTGCCAGATCCCGATTCTTCACAAATATCTCACACGAATTCCGAACACCACTGACTCTGATCCTGGGGCCATTGCACGCCCTGCGGGATACATTCAGCGGAACGGAAACAGATGCAAAGCTATATGGGCTGCAACAAAACGCACTCAGACTATTGCGGCTCATTGACAGGATGCTCGATTTGTCAAGGATCGATGATCACAGACTGATCCTCAAGGTTTCTGAGGTAAATGCTATCGATCTGATACAAGAGATCTTATCCACTATCGAGCATGCAGCCGAGCAGCAATCCATCGAGCTTGAGTTTACACCCTCCGACAGTACATTGCCCTTGTACCTCGACCGCGACCGATTTGAAAGTATCATATTGAATATTTTGTCCAATGCATTGAAGTACTCTTCGGCAGGAGACCGAATATCTATCAGGACAGGACATATCGATGACGGTCAGATATATATAGCCATCGAGGATACCGGCGAAGGGATCGAGAGTGATGACCTTCCACACATCTTCGAACGCTATCACCACAATGACGCCAAATCCAATTCAAGTCTGAAAGGTGTCGGAGTAGGTCTTTCACTCTGCAAAAGCCTGGTAGAACTGCACGGAGGAAATATTAAGGTCGAAAGTAAGCCAGGAGTTGGTACAACATTTACCATCCAATTTCTAACGGGAAGAGCACATCTTGATGAACGGGATGATATCATTTTTTCTCAGGCAGATACACTCAAATCTATCGCTGCGAATGCGGATGGAAAAATACCGAAGGATATCCCCAGGGTGATGCCTGAAGTGCTGCTCGATTTGTCTCAGGGATTATCTCCCGAATTGTCGTCGGCATTGACACAGGGCATGGCACCGGAGGATTCTGAGCAGGCAATTGCCGAGTCCTTAAAGATACTCGTGGTCGAGGACCGGAGCGATATGCGTGCTTTTATCAAAGAAATCCTGCAGGTTGAATACACTATCCTTGAAGCATCAGACGGCGTCGAAGGGCTCCGACTTGCAAAAGAGGCCATTCCTGATGTGATCATCAGCGATGTCATGATGCCAAGGATGGAGGGCACAGAACTCTGCGCAACACTTAAAAAGGATCCCCTGACAAGCCATGTTCCTGTGATCCTGCTGACTGCAAAGTCTTCTGATCAGGATCGGTTGGCAGGGCTTGAAACAGAAGCCGATGTCTACCTGACAAAGCCATTCATTCCAAAAGAGCTCCTCCTGAATATCCGTAACCTCCTCGCTTCACGCAAGCGTATTCATGAGCACTATGCGCTCAACGGCAAGCTCGTCACCACCGATACCTCAATCAACTCTACTGACAATATATTTCTGACTCATCTCTCTGAATTACTCAAGGCGCAACATGCTGATTCAAATTTCAGTGTTGAGCAACTTGCGGATGCCACGAACATGAGCAGGTCGCAGCTGCACAGAAAGCTTAAAGCACTTACCGGGCAGACACCGTCGTCTGTGATCCGCAGATTCAGATTGCAAAGAGCTTATGACCTGGTTGGTGCATCCGCCGGTTCTGTATCGCAAATCGCACACGACGTGGGCTTTAGCAGCTCGTCATATTTTATCAAGTGTTTTCACAAAGAATTTGGCATGTCTCCAGGTGAAATGAAACCCGGAGGTGGAGCTACTCTATAGATCGCACTTGGGCCAAATTTTCTCTTTTGTCCCGCAAATGATGAGAAAACCCCACGTTTCACGGCAAAATGCGACAATTTTACCATTGATTGCGACATATGTGTTACTCGATGTCTTCAATCATCCCCAACTTTGAGTCAGGTTATTCACCTAACCTCGAATCACTACACAATGTGCTCTGAAAACAGGTAATACGGGGCAGAGAATAAGTCGTTTGAAATGTTTTCTGTCCCTATTTTATTTTCTCTGTATGAAGAGAAGATGCTTTAGGAAACAGTTCCTAAGCTAAGTCATATAACCCCTAATTAGTTTTTACATAACACCACCTAGTGTTTTCCTTCTGCCCGGTCCTCTTCGAATTCTGAGGACCGGGCCGGGAAAGCCATTCTTCAGTTTTTCAGTACGACATATTGATATGGCTCCAAACTGAGAGCGCCATTCTTTTCCACTTGGAATTCGCCTGCAACAGGCTCTGCATGCCATCCAGACAAATCGCTTTCAATCAAACGCAAATTCTCACCAAGGACATTCAGGATGACCAACAGCTCATTCCCGTCATGCGCACGCCTAAACGCCATAAACCTTGAATCATTGAGATAGACCGGCGTATAGCTTCCTTGTCTGAATGCCGGATATTTTTTCCTCAATGCAATGAGTTCCTGATAATGGTACCATAGTGATTCACTATCCTGTAGTTGCACAGACAACGCCAGTTCTCTGATTGCCTCTGTCCTGTGAAACGAAACATTCCAGCACTCTCCCGTATTCTTATAAAAAACCGCTGTGCCGTCATTATCCGGTTCGGTGGTCCAGGGAAATGCCTCCCGCACCGGAATATCATTCTCATCAGATCCCCAATCTCCTTTGATTCCTGTGAGTCCTAGCTCCTGACCATAATATATTGACGGAATACCGGGCAGTAATAAGTACAGAGCAGCGCCAATACGTATTTGGCCTGTGTTTCCATTTACTACGGACGCCCAGCGATAGGTATCATGATTCTCCAAAAAACTGACCACGTAGGTTCCATCCTTGAAGCGGATCACACTTTCAGACACAACCTCGTGGATACGCATTGGATCCATGATGACACTTTTTGATACCGGATCACTAAACATGTCATCCGCATCTTCTTCACCAGCGAGCGCAAATCGCAACTGAAAATTAAATGCCGCATCGGCTCCACTTCTGGCTACCATATCATCTCCATAATCACTCCAGTGCGACTGCTCTCCAAGAATTAAAATATCCGGGTTTATTGACTTGCATTTCAGAAAGATCGGGTTCCAAAAACTACTGTACAGGTCAGTAAAGATTCCCTTCTTGTCAAGATCGTCCATGATGTGATCAATTCTAAAGCCATCAACACCATCCTCAAAATTTCCGTCACCGTTGGGATCTACCCAATACGCGTAAAAATCCACCATCCATTGTCTCAACCGGTCATTATTCAAATCTAGAATGACAATATTGTACTTATCTCCGGGCCACGCGGTAAAATCGTAGAGCGGTGATCCGGATTCCATAAATATTTGCTCTGGTAGTTGATTTAATGAATCGTTGTAATAAATGAAATCAGAATACTCTGAGGACGGATTCTGATATGAATCATCAAACCATTTGTTTCCACTCTGCGCATATTGAGTTTCCATATCCATGAGAAATTTCATACCCCTCTTATGGACCGCACGAACAAAATGCAAGTAATCTTCTTTGGAGCCATATTCAGGGTCAATTTTCTCATAATCCGTAGGGAAGTAATTATGGTAAAATTCTGATGCATAAAGAGGTGTAAACAAGATCGTAGTTACACCCAATTCCTGCAGGTAGTCCAGCTTTTCTACAAACCCATTCAGATCGCCGTGTAAATCACCATCGGAATCATAAAAACTGCGTGGCATGACGTGGTAGATGATCTCATCTCTCCAATCAATCGGCATTGAGGCAATCGTTCCGGATGACTTAGCCTTTGTACTTTGATGCGTACTACACGAGAGTAATAAAAGAACAATCAGCACTGAGATGCCTGTCAGTTTGAATTGCCGCGAAATATCGTTCATCTGCATTTTATGCGAATTTCTGGCAATGCTACTTGCCTCCTTGTCAATAGCTCATTTGAATTTTTCAGAGGCACTTTTTTCCTGCGGGAAATTGACCTCAATGCCATCGAAACCGGTAAGTACAGATTCGTTCATAAATTTTTCTGCCAGCATTTGTTCACTGCCCCAATACGGATAAAGATACTTCAGTACCATTGCTTATCAGATTACCGGATTCAAGGGTGTGTCAATAACCTCTCCTATTTTTGCTCCCGGGCACCAGGTCTTCCTATCATTCTGCTGATCACCATTCTCCGGCATTTTCAAGCGCATTTCCTTATCCATGTATATGATTGTCATCACTTTCCGTGTTTGGTCCGTCAAATTAGCTCCTGCACGGTGAAATACCCAACCTGAATGAAAGCTCACCTCGCCAAGATCGAATGACTCAATTACGTGTGGATAGTCCTTCAATGTCAATCTCTTTTGCATAAGTTTCTCACTCTTGTCTCCTATGGCCAACTCCCGACCTTCAAATAGTTTGTGACTTCCAGAACTGAATTCCAACGGACCCATATCTAATGGAACAGCCTGGAGAGGTATCCATGCGGTGATGGTTTTATCAGTACTCAAAGGCCAGTAATGTTGATCTGCATGCCAGGGAGTGATACCACCTCCACTTTCTTTAAAGAGTGCCTGATCATGATATAGTCTAACGCCTTCTACTTGCATCAATTCAGCCGCAATTCCAGCAAGACGTTTGCTAAATATGAATCGTTTGATCGCTTCATCTTTAGTCCAGATATTAAACACTTGTATAAAAGCCTTTCCATAGGTGCCTCTTTCCTCGATAGGTATGGTATTCCCATTAGACTCTTCAACGCTCCGGGAAATAAGATTCATGTAGAACTTCAGTATTTCCGGATCCAATACATGCTTGAGTTTGATGTGCCTGTTCTCCAGATAGTAGTTCACCTGATCCGTGGTCAGTGGATAATGCTCGTCCAAATATTTGTGTTCATTCATGAAAGGATTATTGACTAACAAAACGTAAAATTATGACTATGTCAAGCAACCTACTCTACAGATTTAAACCCATAGTACGCATATCTAACCCTGAATTGCAAAGAAAACACGGTCGCTATATGGAAGGAATTGCTCCTCAAAATTTCTATATTGAAGCAACTTAACTTTTTTCCGCGATTGTCCATTCATATTTCCAACGCTATTACAACTGAGATATTGAGACCTGAACTAGAAATACTCACACTTGACCCGGACAAACAATCATTCATAGCTACAAGATCTTATTATCTTTGTGGTCTACGTGTATCTGACGTCAGCATCACTCTTAAATGATCATTGCGGATTTCATATGCTATCCTTTATGTCTTCGATTCATATTCGCAGCATGACATAATATATCGTAGAGTCTGAAATTTCTTATGCGTAGAAAAAATTAAAACATACCCATTATGAATAACTATCAAAGAATTACCACTCGCAAACCAGATGGTATTGAAAACAAAAGAGCATTTTTAATTGGTTCAGGAATTGCATCGTTGGCCGCAGCAGAATACCTGATGCGTGACGGCCATATGAAAGGCAATCAAATAACTATATTCGAACAAGGTGCCTTATCAGGAGGTGCAATGGATGGCGCAGGAAATCCTGAGAATGGTTTTATTGTTCGTGGCGGTAGAGAAATGGAAGAACATTATGAATGCTTATGGGACCTATTTAGCCAGGTATCTTCAATTGAAGAAGATGGACGTACCGTTTTAGAAGAATTTAAAGAGTTAAATGATGCAGACCCTAATTTCTCAAACGTCAGAGTTATTTTCAACAAGGGGGAGAAACTGCGCAGCACAGATTTAGGTCTAAAGGAAATTAGTTCAAAAGAGTTAACCAATTTGTTGCTTACAAAAGAAGATGATTTAGGAGCTAAATCAGTAGAGGAATACTTTGATCCGGCATTCTTTGAATCAGATATGTGGCTTTATTGGAGGAGCATGTTTGCTTTTCAACCCTGGCATAGTGTCGTAGAAATGAAACGATACATGCAACGCTTTATCCATTTAATGCCAGGAATGAGCACAATGAGGGATTTGTTATTTACTAAATACAATCAATATGATTCTTTGATTCTCCCCTTGAAGAGAAAATTAGAAGCCGAAGGGGTGAAATTTGAATTCAGCACAACAGTTACCGATTTAGACATAAATTTTGATGATAATAAAAAAACGGTAACAGCCATACATTTAATTCAAAAAGGTACAGAAGCAGTAGTAAAAACGACCGCCGAAGATTTAGTATTTTTCACTAATGGTTCTATGACAGAAAATTCCTCGCTTGGGGATATGAATAACGCACCCGTTTTAAACAGAACAGAAGGAGCCGCCTGGCATTTATGGAAGAATATCGCATCAAAACATGAAGCTTTCGGAAAACCAGAGGTGTTTTGCAACGACATTGATAAAACAAAATGGGAATCGTACACAATTACAGCAAACGGTTCAAAAATGCGTAAACTGTTAGAAAACTTCGCAGAGCGCGAGTTTTTACCACATCAAACCGCAACTGGTGGTATTATCACAATTAAAGATTCTAACTGGCTATTGAGTGTAACCGTTAACAGACAACCCCAGTTTAAGAATCAACCTGCAGGCTGTACAGTGGCATGGGCATATGCGCTATACCCTGACAAGAATGGTGATTTTACTGCCAAGAAAATGGGTGATTGTTCAGGTAAAGAATTATTACAAGAACTATTATACCATCTTGGGATTGGCGAAAACGATATGGGAGGTTATATTGATGAATGCATTGTTATTCCAGCTATGATGCCTTACATAACCAGTCAGTTTATGCCAAGAGTGAAAGGTGACAGACCTGCGGTAATACCAGAAAATAGCGTAAACCTTGCTTTTTTAGGGCAATTCTGTGAAATAGCAGACGATTGTGTATTCACTGTTGAGTATTCTGTACGTTCCGCTATAATGGCTGTTTATAGCTTCTTGGATCTTGATAAGAAAGTACCTGAAATCTATGCAAGCCAGTTTGATATCCGTGCTTTAGCTACAGCTACAAAAACAATGAAAAGCGATCATCAAAGTATTGGTAAAAGGATTATTGAAAGCGTCATTAAGAAGAAATTAGCCAACACAACTTTTGAAGGATTGGTATAGTTTAACATTAAGAGGCTGCTTAAGAAGTCAAATTTTGTATTTCAGGTGGATATTATTTAACTATTTCCACCTGAATGCCCGGTGCAAAGTTACTTTTAATCAGCCTCTGCTTGCATACATTATCACCTTGCAATAAAATGCATATGCGCTATTTAAAGTACCTGTTTTTATCTTCAATAATTCTTACAACTTCTTGCAATCGGAATTTTAGCAGATTGTCAAAGGAAGAAAATAAATACAACCTTACAATAGCAAGCGAATTGAAGGACAGAGTTTACAGTCAAAAAATTGAAGATTTCTATGATAGTGGAAAGGAAGGAATTTTTGCAGGAAAATCTGATGTGCAAATACATTATCGAATATTTGAGCAGATTGATACCGAAAAAGCAATATTAATTTCCTCAGGTAGAACTGAAGCTGCCATAAAATATAAGGAGCTTATTTTTGATCTGTTCAATAATGGTTATTCGATTGACATTCATGACCATCGGGGACAGGGGTTATCTGGCAGAATGACAGAAGACCTAGAAATGGGTTATATAGACACTTTTCAGTTTTATGTTGACGATATGAAATTTTTCTACGATCATTATTTAAAACCGAAGCACTATAGCAAAACCTATCTTTTAGCCCATTCAATGGGTGGTGCAATAGGAATGACACATTTAGAACAAAATCCTGATGATTTCAATGCTGCAGCATTCTCCTCACCAATGCTGGGTTTTAAACCACCAATTTGCAGTATTGTTAAAGTACTGGATGGCGATAAGCCTAAATACGCAATAGGTGAGACGGAATATAAGGATAGCAAAATTACTTTTGAGGGAAATACGTTGACCGGTTCTGAATTGAGGTATGATAGAATGATTGATGCTTTTGCTGAAGTTCCCGAAGCAAAACTGGGTGGTGCAACTTATCAATGGATTCATAAATCTTGTCAACAATTTGATTACATATTTAGCAATATTCATAAAATAAACACTCCTTTTATCCTTTTTTCGGCTGAAAACGAACAAATTGTGCATCCATATGCACACCAAAAATTTGTAGACGCTGCTCAAAAATCAAGTAAAGATTGTATTGCCTATGCAGTTGAAAATGCGCAACATGAGCTATTCATTGAAAAGGACGAACAACGCATTGAAACCATCAATGAAGTGTTGGATTTTTATTCTAAATACTAATAGCACATCGTCTATAATGTAAAATCATACGCCAGAGAACCAAAGTGAACCTCTCCTTTTGTCAAATATCACCTCATGCCTTCTCTATACAGGCAGCACTCTTGATGACTCAATAATCCACTCAGCCAACCACTCAGCAAACATCATATACAGGGATGATCCAGGGCATTGGTCAAGTCATCTTTTTTGCGTAAATCTGCTATGAATTGGCGTTCTACACGTCAACTCCAGTCTTGGTTATTTGTAAAATATGCCTAATAAACAATGGATAAGAAGGTAGCGATTGTCACCGGAGCAGCTAAAGGAATAGGAAGAGCTATTGCCCAAAGATTGGTCGATCAAGGCTGTTTTGTCGTACTCGTAGATGTGGATGAGGAGCAAGGTGTACTCGCCACAAACGAATTGGGCGCCGAACATGCCTGCTTCATGCCCTGCGATATCAGCAAAGAAGCGGATGTTGCTGCCCTTTTTCAGTCTGTGATTGGCGAATACAAGAAGGTGGACATCCTGGTAAATAACGCAGGGATACTACGAGACAAAATGATCTGGAAGATGCCCTCAGAAGATTTTGATGCGGTCATCGACGTCAACCTGAAAGGCACGTGGCTTATGTGTAAGGAAGCGGCCAAGGTCATGCGACAACAAGAAAACGGCAGGATCGTAAATATCGCTTCCCGGGCATGGCTTGGCAACAGAGGGCAAACAAATTACTCAGCGTCCAAGGCTGGAGTGATCGGTCTGACAAGATCCCTAGCCCTGGAGCTCGGAAAGTATCATGTTCTTGTAAATGCCGTTGCGCCCGGCCTGATCGATACACCGCTCACTCAGGGACTTCGTGGAGAGATCAAGCAGAAATTGATAGAAGCACAGCCAACTAAAACGATGGGCAGGCCGGAAGATGTTGCAAATGTCGTGGCGTTTTTGACGTCATCAGAGACTCAATTTATCACTGGGCAGACGATTTATGTGGATGGGGGAAAGAGTATTGGGGCGGGGAGTTGAGGAGTGGAGGAGTGGAGGAATTGAGGAATTAGGGAGTGGGGGGCGATTTAAAACATAACCCCGAAGGGGTGACAGGATGATAAAAAAACAGATAACAGAAATAGCCCATTGCTTCAGCAATGGGAACAAAAAATGAAAGCGAAGACATCACGCATGAAAATTCTTGATCTTACAATAAACAACGTACAACACAAAGTACTCGTGCATCCGCACGATACGCTCAACAAGGCCCTGCGTGAGACAATTGGCCTTACGGGTACCAAAACCGGATGTGAGCAAGGGAGCTGTGGGGCATGCAGTGTGCTGGTGGATGGCAAGGCCGTGCAAAGTTGTATTTATCCAGCGTTAAAATGTCAAGGAAAAAGAATTACGACCATTGAAGGTGTCGCACAAAAGGGTCGTCTGCATGTGTTGCAGGAGAAATTTGTAAATAAGGGAGCAATCCAATGTGGATACTGTACACCCGGTATGGTCATGACTGCGCTTTCATTTCTGGATAAAAATCCTTCCCCTTCCCTACTGGAAATTAAAGAAGCATTATCCGGGAATCTGTGTCGTTGCACGGGCTATAAAAAGATTATCGAGGCGGTGGCTGAATATGTGCAGGAAAGTGGAACGCGCATTTCAGGGTTGGTAAAGGGAGTAAATAAAGAGAACAGTGCGAGCGCCAATCATCTTATGGTAGGCCAGGGAAGACCATATTTGGAAGCAAGTAAAAAGGTAAAAGGGGAAGCGGAGTATGCAGATGATATCCGTGTAAAAAATGCTTTGACCTGCCAGTTCCTAAGGAGTGTCTATCCACACGCGCGCATCATCTCCATTGATACCACTGCAGCAGAAAAATTGCACGGCGTAAGGGCTGTCATCACCGGCAAGGAACTACCTATAAAGTTTGGAGTCCTGCCTATTTCACAGGACGAAACTGCCATCGCTATCGAGAAGACGAGGTATGTTGGGGAGATCGTTGCCGCAGTTGCCGCGGATAATGAAAAGATTGCCAAAGCAGCTTGTCAACTCATTAAAATTGAATACGAAGTCCTACATCCATTTCTGGAGATGGAAGAGTCCCTGGAAGACGTGGGTGATCATGAGCAAATTCATTCCCATTCCAAATTCAATAATAATATCCATAAAAAGGCAGAGCTGCGATTTGGTAACCAACGGGAAGGGTTGTCCAATGCCGATTTAACAAGTAGAGTAGAATTTGATTTCAAGGGGATTAATCATGCTTTTACAGAACCTCATGCCGCTACGGCGTGGTGGGACGAAGACGGATTGACTATCATCACGGCTACGCAGGTCCCGCATTACCTGCACCGCTATCTGGCCAAAGTGCTCGAGGTGCCGATGAATCGTGTGCGTGTGATCAAACCATATCTGGGAGGTGGATTCGGAGGAAAAAGTGATCCGTTTCCACATGAAATGATCGTCGCACATCTCAGCAGAAAACTTGGTCGGCCAGTCAGAGTGCGATTAAACAGAGAAGAAGTCTTTCTCACGAATCACGGAAGGCATCCGACAAAGATGACCATGGAGATGGGCGTCAGCAAAGACGGCATGCTTGAAGTACTTGATGCAGATATCGTGATAGACGGAGGCGCGTATGGCAGTTTTGGAGTAGTCACCTCCTATTACAATGGTGTGCTGCTACAGGCACCTTACAAAATTGATAATTTCGGGTTCCGTGCGCGTCGCGTATATACAAACAAGCCACAGAGTGGAGCGATGCGCGGACATGGTGCCGTCAATCCAAGGTATGCGGTCGAGACGATCATCGACCGTTTGGCTGAGCAAATAAACATGGATCCATGTGAGTTGCGGTTTAAGAATTTCCTCGATAAGAATACCAAGACGGTTGGAGAATTCCGAATTACATCAAATGGTAGCGTCGAGTGCCTCAAAGCCGTCATGAACCAATCCGGATGGGTAGAGAATTTTGGAAAATTACCGGAGGGACACGGATTCGGAGTTGCATGTGGATTTTTTATTAGCGGCAGTGCTTTACCGATACACTGGAACGAATACCCTCAATCCGTGGTACACCTCAAAGTGGATATGGACGGGCGGGTACTGATTACTTCCGGGGCGAGCGATATCGGACAGGGAAGCGACACTATGCTGGCTATTGTTGTTGCCGAAGTCCTTGGACTGAGCATGGATAATATTGCTGTGGTCTCTGCAGATACCTTGCTGACTCCTATTGACCTGGGAAGCTATTCGAGCAGAGTCACATTCATGGCGGGGAATGCCGCAAAAATGGCAGCTGAAAACCTGCGAGATGTTGTACTGAAAGCTGTTGCCTTGAATCATGAGGTTACTGATTCAGCATTGAGCATTTCACACGAAAGAATACAAAGCGAAGATGGCAGTGTAGATATCAGCTGGCATGATGCTATTGAAATTGCCACTCGGAAAGTAGGAGCGCTAAATGTTACAGGTTATTATAATTCACCAAAATTAGGTGGTGATTTTAAAGGTGCAGGTGCCGGCCTCAGTCCGTCATACAGCTTTGGAGCAGTGATCGCAGAAGTAAAAGTGGACACATCTTCCGGGCAGGTGATCGTAGAAAATATCTGGGGCGCACATGATGTCGGAAAAGCTATTAACCCATTGGCTGTAGAAGGTCAGTTGGAGGGCTCCTGGCACATGGGTCTGGGTCAGGCATTGAGTGAGCAGATGTTGTATCGCAATGGCCTTCTTGTAAACAGCAATATGCTCGACTACAAAATCCCGACTACATTGGACACCTCGAATATCCACAGCAATATTATTGAGACAATAGACCCGGAGGGGCCTTTTGGTGCAAAAGAATGTGGTGAAGGTGCGTTACACCCGGTCATTCCTGCAGTGGCAAATGCGATCTATGACGCGATAGGTGTCAGGGTTACTTCATTGCCCATCAATCCAGAAGAAATATTAAAGGCCATTAAATCAAACAAGACAGAAACTGTAGCATGATTGCAGAAGAAATATATCTACAGCCGTCGACCGTTGAGGAGGCACTTGAAATGGCAATGCTGCAAAAAGGCGATTTCACATTCATCGCCGGTGGAACTGATGTCATGGCAAATCGGTACCAGGGAAATGAAAATGCCCCCTGTCTGATCGACCTTACCGGTATCAGTGTACTCAAAGGGGTTTCAATATCCAACGACTATCTACATATCGGGGCTCTCGAAAAACTTGACGATCTGCAACACTTTCATGATATTCTCGATGAATTCCCAGCATTGATCGAGGCGGCCCAATCTGTTGGATCACCGCTGATACGTAACGCAGCCACACTCGGAGGAAATATTCTCTGTGAAAATCGATGTCTATTTTACAATCAAAGCGAGTGGTGGCGGGAATCGATTGGTTATTGCCTCAAGTGTGATGGTGATATTTGTATAGCGACGCAGGGCAAAAAAGCTTGCTTCTCAGAATTGGTTTCTGATACTGCGCCAGCACTCATCAGCATGGACGCTGAACTTGAACTTGCCGAGACAACAGGTCACAGGCGGGTGATATTGGAAGATATTTACACGGGTGATGGTGTCTATCCCAGAAATCTGGATAAGCTGACAATTGTCAAAGCCATTCTTCTCCCACTCAACCGGGAGTTTAAAACTGTATTTAAAAAGCTAAGACAAAGAAAGAGCCTGGAATTCACTTCGCTCACAAGTGCAGTGACAGTAGATAATACCGGCAAATTAAAAATCGCGCTTTCAGGGGTAGATCCTAAAGCCGTGGTTGTAGCAGGAACTGTAGATGACGATAAAGAGGCATTAATTAAAAAGGCTATTAAGGGCGCCCGGGCCATTGACAATGATATGTATTCCAGGAAATATCGTCGGGACATGATAAAAGTTTTTTTACATCAGAGTTTCGAAGAGTTATCAATATAATATTCACATGCCAATCCAATGCATTTCATTCCTGAATGACTACGCTTGGCACGGGCAGACACGGTTTTAAAAAGGATCCACAATTATGAATCACAACGGAATAGAGTATTTGGTAGCTGAACATGACATTATAAGTTCTGTTGAGGATCTGTTGCCACGCCTTGATGGATACTGGAATATTGACAAAGAAGTCTATGAAGAAGCCGTCAAATTGTTAATCACATTTTTCAGGGAGTACGGGGACAAATTCCATCATTACAAAGAAGAACAGGTTCTCTTTCCGAGGTTGAACAGCAATTACGAATTCTCCCAGCCCACACTTGTAGAAGAACTTGAAGATCATCATGAATTCTTCAGGGAGTATGTTTCTTCGTTAGAAAATTCCTTACAGAATAAGGATTATGAAAAGGTTCAGGGCACACTTAAGTCCTATGTCAGAGACCTCCTGGATCATATCGGTGCAGAAAATGATGAGCTCTTTGTTATGGCAGAGTCACTTTTTAGTGAAGAGGAATTGGAGGCGATGTACTTTGACTTTGTGGATTATGACCGGGATATTGGTGAAGAGACTAAACAGCAGCTAACATTAATACCACAAAAAATAGAATCCCTCTTGACAAGATAATTATTGTTCAGTATTGTCACCCCATTGCTCCAAGTGTGAAGAGATAAACTCAATAATCATCTTGTTTTCCGCTTTGCCATTGCCCTCGACAAAAAATGGCTTTCCAAAACTCATATGAATGCGTCTGTGGCGCTTTATAGGCCCAAGGTCTTTCACATATTTACCATTCTCCCAAAAATCCGTCTTTAATGCAAAAGGGATCACCTGTACTTTTGCTGCTCTGGCGAGCTTCACCCCCAGGGAATTAAATTCTTTTGAGACAAATTCCACGCTTCTCTTGCTCTGCGGAAAGATGACGACAGATGTCCCTTTATCCAACATTTTCTGGCCTTCGATCATTACCGTTTTAAAATCCTCGCGTGTATCCTTCCTATTCACAACAATCGGACTTCGGGCTCGCATGACCGGCCCAAAAACAGCATGCCGGACAAGACTGTCTTTAACGACAAATGTCACTTCTTTTACCGAAGCGATGATACCCGGAAATACCATCGTCTCAAGGATGCTCATATGATTGCCGATAAAAACAGCGGGACCTTGACAATTCTCGATATTTCCCAATCCATCGATGTCGAATCTACCCCCGCATCTCTCGATGAGTTTGAATATATCAATTGATGTAGATGCCCAGGTAGCAGTATCAAAATCCCCTTTTAAGGCAATCGACCGGCTCTTGAATATGAGTGAAAGAAACTTGCTTATAAAAAACCACCGGCTACCCAGCAATAACTTATCTGGCACATACCTCGGAGTATTTTCATCTGTGCGATATCTGTCTGTTTTGAAATATCCTTTCATCACAATGGGCAATACTCTTGAATAGCTGTCAACAAAGAAAAGTTAAATTATTTAATCACAATCTTATCCCTTACCACTCCATCGCTTTAATCCTGGAATGACGGAGTTTGCCATCTCAGTTGCCTCGGCCCTGGATAAACCCATTTTTGTTGCAATGTCGATATTCTTATTGATCTTATCTTTAAGGGAAATGCCCTCATCCAGAAACTTCCCTTCATGATAACAGAATTTGCAATATTCCAAACTAGCACTTCCATTAGCCTCTGTACCACGGTGCTCCGCATTTTTCAATGGCATTCCGCAGCTCTGACATATCATAGATTGATCACTCATAGTAACACTTAGCAGTTTTTCCAAACAGGTTTTCTTTTTTCAATAAATGCGTTGATCCCTTCATTGGCATCTTCAGTATTCATTAACTGATCTACATACATCTTTTCGACAACTGGCAGTTTGCTTTTTAATATCGTATTAAAGTTTGTCCGAGCTGCTTTAATTGCAAATTTTAACGAAGAAGCACTTTTCGGCAGGATGAACTTTTCAATCCATGTATCCAAGGCAGAATTCAAACTTTGGATATCATCATACACCTCGTTGATCAATCCCATTTCCTGCCCGCTCTCAGCTGATATCGACCTACCGGTAATCAATAACTCCTCGGCTCTGGCCGTACCTATTTTCAATGGCAAGATGATGGATGCCGGTGGTGGGAATACACCCAACATGATTTCAGGCTGCCCGAGTCTCGCTGTTTTGTCCGTATAAATCACATTGCAGGCCAACGCCAACTCAAGACCACCACCTAGACACTGACCCCATATCTTAGCCACGGTTGGTATTCCCATATCCATGATGCTATAAAATAGCTTATGAAATGTCTTCAGCATCCCACCTGCTCGCTCTTTAGTGTGCTCCTCCACACTGGCCCCAAAAGAAAAATGCTTTCCGGCACCCTCAAAAGTGATGAGCTTAATGTCCTTGTTGCTCTTTAAATCATTAAATACATTGAGCATCTCATTCATCATCACATCATCGAGGATATTCCCCTTGCCATCATCCATAATGATGTTAGCAACGGCACTATCGTGTGTATATGTTAATTTCAACTTCTCCATACTTAAAACCTTTCACCAGTGTTTAATCTGTTAAGAATAGGACTGTTCAACTACATGCAAATACGTTCATAAAAGCAAATACGTTCACAAACACCACCCAAGACGATCAATCCTGACACCGTCATACTTCAACACTCACATATATTAGGCCATCTGTCATAAATAACCTGACCATACCAATTCAAAATTCAAAACCCATAATTCAACATTTAGAATTCAAAATTTAGAATTTAGAATTCCCCAAAGCAGTCCTTTCCCAAAGGGATCCCTTCGGGATGGACAAAACTCAACTCCTACTGATATTGCGGCGAAATAGCGCGATGCACATCCTCATCCCAGGCCTTCCCTTCCGCAAGCAGCTGACGCAATTTGATAAAATCAATTTCTCTATTCCCTCTCGGACCATCATTAAATGCCTTGAATCCCGCTTTGGCCTCAGTCATCATGTTGAGAGCAAGCCAATCCCTGTTGCTCTCCTTATTCTGATCCCAATGCTCCAGCTTTTTCTTGCGAATCGAATTTATCGTTTTACTCAGACAATTTGGAAACGTCATCATGAGCTTGGTGCACATTCGTTCGACAGCCTCATCAAGTTTCGAAAGGTCAACTTCTCCTGACTTTAGAAGGGTCTTGCCATTCACAAGGTTATCTCCCTTTTTAATCTTTCCGTATATAATTTCACCAGTTTTTTTACTTACCCACCTATCAGTTCTGACTAATGGGTTCGGAATGAACTTACCTTCAACCTTCAGCGCTGACACAACCTCAGTGATCAGACCAAATCGCATTGCCTCGTGCGCACTCCATGGATCACAGACAGTGCAAGAGAACATGGCCAACTCTATTCCCACAAATAAATGCAGGAAATCTGTCGAGCCGCCATCAGGCGCACTTCCATGTTTTGGGCCTGCCTGACCAAACCGCGCAAGATCTTGTGCGATCGTAAAATCACAGGCCATTCCAATTTCTTGCCCTCCACCGATGCGCATCCCATTCGCACGGCATATCACTGGCTTATCGCACATCAGAATTGCAGAAACCATATCATTGAACAGGCGCATGTACTGCTTGTACTCCTGTGGATTACCTGCATAATACTCTGCATACTCCTTTGTGTTACCTCCCGTGCAAAAGGCCTTATCCCCGACAGCGGTAAACACAACAGCATTCACACTTCTGTCGTTTGATGCCTCTCTGAATGCCAGGATGATTTCCTTTACCGCCCCGGTTGTGTACGAATTGTACTGAGCAGGGTTGTTTATTATGATCCAGGCATTGTAAAGACCTTCTACGTCCTTGCCATCATAGTCTTTGCAAGGTCGTTTTTCATAAATAATGTCTTTGTAGTTGTACTCCGTTAAATTATGATCTATCAACATATTTCTTGATTTTATTATTAGAATTAATTTTTTATTATTTTTTATCTCAATTATGGCGTACCGCTGGCACGCTTTATTTTTTTTGCATTCATTTGGCTACCAATATTGGACGCCTCCAGCGCCAAACGTCAATCTTCATCATTCAACATCCCTCATCATCATCATCATCATCATCATCATCATCATTCAAAATTCATCATTCATCATCATCATTCAAAATTCATCATTCATCATCATCATCATCATCATCATCATTCAACATCCGTCACTCAACATTCATCATCATTCTATATTCATCATTAATCATTCAAAATTTAACATTTAGAATTTAACATTTAGAATTAAGAATTAAGAACTAAACCATATGCGGATAAGCCTCCCGAAATCTATCAATCATCATCTCATATGGCAAATCCGCAAAAACACCGTGATCCTTCATATACTCCATGTACTTCCCTCCATTTTTATCAAACTGTTGAAACAGCGAGTCTTCTCTTCCATTAAAACCCAGCGGCTCCACGTTAAATTTTTTGCACAACGTCTTGTTAAATGCTGGCGTGGCTTTTACCCACTTCCCTTCCAGGAACAGGTCCGTGTAACTATGAAACACGAAAACATTTGACCTCATCCGTTTTAGTATTTTTTCAGATGCAATATGGTTGGTGACATCCACATATCCCAATCTCGAAGGCACCCCGATAGCTCTGGCCGCAGCCGCAAGCAATATCCCCTTCGGAATGCAAAATCCAGACCCTCGATTAATCGTACTGCTCGCCTTAAAAAATGAAGGCTCGAACATGATATCATACGTGTCATACATTATTAAATCCCGCACTTTGTAATACAGCTTGATCATATTTGCACTCACTCCAAGATCTTGGCTGAAACACGTCTTCACAAACTCCTGCACCTCAGGAGACTTGTAATCAATAAACTCCGTCGGTTTTAAATATTCTTCAAATTCTGTACTGACCGTTATCATTCTACGCGCTGAATTTCATGACATCTGATTGTAATTAGTCAAAGTCCGGCACCATAACCGACCGCCGACTATACTTATGCTCCAACGTATTCCTGAACACTTCATTTATCTGAGACATCGGAAACATTTCTACAAATTGTTTGATATCCAGTTTTCCAGTAGCTATCAGATCTACGACTTCCGGATATAGTTCCGGCTTGCAGCCCCATGTACCGATCAACTTAGCGTCAAAAGCCATCAGGTTGCTCAATCTAACTTCCAGTTTGTCCATTGTAAAGCCCACGATACTCATTGTAGATGTGTACGTGAGGAGACTGAACGCCAACTCCTGCCCTGCTGTAGTTCCAGATATTTCAAAAATCTTCCATCCGTACCTGGCAGCACCCAACTCGCCGGCAATCTCCCTCACTTTGGCTTTTACCTCCCGGTTTGACAGTCCTTTTGAGTTAAGTGTGGCGTCAATACCATGAGATTTTACTGACGCAAGTTTTTCATCATTGATATCGATGGCAAGTACTTTTGCTCCCATTATTTTGGCGATCAATGCGCCATAGACCCCTACGCCCCCTACACCGATGACAATTGCCAAATCACCTGCCTGCAATTCTGATTTTTTGACCACCTGATACGGTGTAGAAATTGCATCTGCGATAACCGCCAATTCCTCGAGTGCATAATTCTCCAGCACACTATCAGGAACCGGGCATAGATATTTGTGTGGGACCACGATATGTGACGCAAACCCACCATGAAAATCATTACCGGGCATGAGCTGATTCTGACACATATTACTTCTTCCCTTGTGGCACAAGTCGCAATCACCACATGGTAAAACTGCCGGAATAATGACATTAGTGCCAACGAGATGAGCTGGTCCTTCGACGACCACTCCACTTATTTCATGGCCAAGTGTCAAGGGGAGTTCCTTCTTGGTCCGCACACCAAAGTGCCAGAAACTTAAATCTGTATGACATACACCGCAGCCTGCTATTTTAACAATCGCTTCACCATCATTTATCTCAGGCATATCGCTTTCCACTAATTGGAAATCGGATTTTAACTCCGTCATTTGCCATTGCTTCATCTTTCCTACCATCAGTCGTTTTCTTATGCGTTCATGTTTTCAAATATCATGGCAGTACCCTGGCCGCCGCCTATGCAAGCTGCCGCAATACCGTACTTCACACCTCTGATCTGCATTTCACGCGAGAGAGTGAGAGACAGGCGTGTTCCGGTTGCCGCTAGCGGATGCCCCAAGGCTATCGCACCTCCATTCACATTACAGATATTCCGGTCCAATTCCAATTCCTTCTCACAGCCCAAATACTGGGCGGCAAAGGCTTCATTGATTTCAATCAGTCCGATGTCGTCAAGTGACATCCCGGCTATTTCAAGGACCAGTCGAATAGACGGCACCGGGCCAAGGGCCATGAAATTCGGATCTAATGCACTGGTCGCTGAAGCCACGACCCTTGACAGCGGCTTCAATCCCCGGGAGTCAACAAACTCCTTATTTGCAATTACCACCGAGGCGGCTCCATCAACGATTCCGCTTGAATTTGCGGCAGTCTGTACACCGTCCTTTGCAAATACCGAAGGCAGCTTTGCCATATCCTCCAGCTTCGAGGGTCGAATATTTTCATCTGTCACAAAGTCCTGAACTCGCTTACCGAGTCTTACTTTACGCGGTTTTAATCCTTCTCCCTCAAATACTGTTGAATTCATTGGGACGATTTCATCTTTGAAAAAGCCCCTTTCCACAGCGGCAAGAGCTCTGTCAATCGAAAGCTTGGCAAACTCGTTTGCCTCTTCCTTGGTGATGCCGTGCTTGTTCGCCACATTTTCAGCTGTACAGCCCATTGGAACAGCGGCCGTATCATTCAGTGCCTCCCAGAGCATATCGACAAAATTCAGTCGACCTAATGCATAGCCCATCCTGTTTCCAAAGCTGGCCGTTGGTGAAAGTGTCATATTCTCCGTTCCTCCACAGAGCGCAGATGCTGCCTTCCCAAGTGTCATTTGCTCTGCCGCAGCAATAATTGTTTCAAATCCTGAACCGCAGATTCGTTGTAACATAACTGCCGGGACGCTCATTGGAATCCCGGAGTACAAACCAACATGCCTGGGCAGGAAATATGAATCGCCGGAACTCTGACCAATGTTTGCATACATCACCTGATCGATATCCTCACCCTTTACATCAGACTTTTCAAGGGCTGCGCGCGAGGCATAAATGCCAAGATCCGTTGGTGAAACAAGCCCAAGTGTGCCACTCAATCTGCCAAATGGAGTCCTTGCACCATTTACCAAATAGATATCATCATATGGTATTCCAAATCCCTTTTCTTTATCGTGAAATCCTTTCATCATTACGTGTTTTCTCTTGTATTTATTTCCAGTTTCTAAGTCATAATTTCTAATCTGCTACTGCTGCCCTTTGATCACTGCTTTCAAAAGGAAAATGATTCATAGCCGCTTTCAATGTTGATATAATTCTGGTATTGTCGTAAACTTCCCCAATCGTAATTCGGAAGCTGTGATCTGCTCCAAACAGGTCTGTCTTTCTTGCCAGTATCCTGCTTTCACCCAAAAAGCTAAAAACCCTATCTCTTTCCTCTCTGCTCGGAAATGTCAGAAACAGGAAATTGCTCTGAGAAGGTGTCACATGAATTCCAATATTTGTGAGTTCATTAGCAAGTTGCAACCGGCTCTCATTATTTAATTTGGAGCACTTTTCAATATAACTCTGATCATCCAGGGCCGTCATGGCTGCTGCCGAGGCAAAATGATTCACAGTAAATGGAGCCTGATAATGCTGCATCAGTTCGATGATCTCTTTGCTTGCAATAGAATAGCCAACCCTGAGTCCTGCCAAACCGTATATTTTGGAAAAAGTGCGCATCACAATCAGGTTCGGATAGCGCTTTAAAAGTTTTAACGTGTCAGGAAAATCATCCTGCTTTACATATTCACAGTATGCTTCATCAAGCACCACATAAGTTTTAGAAGGTACACCCTCCAACAATCGTATCAGTTCCTTTTCATTGATCGTACTACCCGTTGGGTTATTCGGATTTGCAATGATGATGAGCTTAGTATGATCATCACAAAGACGAAGCATGTCATCCACATCCATGCGGTAATCTTTCAACAGGGAAAATCTTGTTTCTACATGATACACTTCAGATAATAATCTGTACGCCACAAACGCAACCTCCCCGATCACCATATTCTCCCCGTCTTCCACGAAATTCCGTATCACAATATCCAGTGACTCTACCAGTCCAGCTGACACCAGCACGTGCGCCGGATCCAGGTTCAGGCTATCGGCCAGCTTCTTCTTTAATGAATGAGAGTGTGGCTCAGGATACCGTTGCATATACTCACTCGCCTCACGCATAGCCTCCAGTACACAAGGCGATGGTCCCAGTGGATTTTCATTCTGTGACAGCTTTAGAATCGTCCGTAAATTTGCCTTTTCCATTACACTAAAATTCCTTTACTAATACCATCCGTTACACCATAATTCCATTATCAATACCATCCATTACACCATAATTCCATTACCATCCATCACGTTATCTTTCCTTTGCTTGCTCACTTATATTATTCCATTAGTCCTTTACTTATATTAAAGAGTACCTCTTCCCTGTACCATGCGGATGCCCTTACGTCGCTGATTGGTGATGCATAATCCGAAATGAGCCCGGCAAATTCCTCCCTTTCAGTATCTATAAGTTTTGACTTCCCAATTAAAAAAGCACAGGCGGAATCAGTAAATTTAATGGTAGGCGCCACAGCACCGATAGCGATTCCCGCATGCCTGATCGTCCGATTATCATCCATCTGGATGTGATAAGCCAAGGATACCACCGAGCATTCCATGGAGAGTCGCGTGCCTACTTTAATAAATCCGGAATGCAGATTAGGATTTGAATTAATAGGGACCACCACACTTCTCAAAACCTCATTTTTTTGAATGACCGTTTTGCGTACACCAGTAGAGAAATCGGCAACTGAGACTGACCGCAACTCGCCTTTTGTATTTATAATTTCGCACCTGGCATGCAATGCCACTAACGCACAGGCAATATCCCCGGAAGGCGAAGCAGTACAAAGATTCCCGCCGACCGTTGCCACTTGTCTGATCTGCATGGATGCCAGATTGTGCGCAGCTTCCCAAAGTGTATAAAATTCAGATTTCACTTCTTCATGGTCCAAGACCTCACCAGCCGTGACCAGGGCCCCAATTCGGTATCCGCCGGCTACCTTTGTGATAGACTTGAATATCGGATCTTTCAACTGCGCAAGGTTCACAACCGTCAGGTTTTCTTGCGGAGCGCGTTTCAACTCGAGGAGAAGGTCCGTCCCCCCGGCGCCAAAGCGGAAATTCTTGTCCTGATTGGCAGCAATGACTGCCAGAAGCTCATCGGCTGTTTGTGGACTTTCTATGTTAAAATCGTACGACATGGCTATACCAATCTTTCTGTTAATTCTGATTTATTCTTCATGGCCTTCAACACTCTTTCGGGGGTGACAGGCAGTTCATTCATTTCCACGCCTAGAATATTACTCACAGCATTGGCAATGGCAGCGGCAGTTGGAATAAGTGGTGCCTCTGCCACACCCTTTGCACCATAAGGCCCGGCCGGATCATTTGTCTCAACCGGGTAAAAATGGATTTCCGGGACATCACTGGCAGTCAGTAGTTTGTAGTTGTGAAAATTGGGATTCAATACATACCCGTCTTTCATTTGCGTCTCCTCCGTCAGCCCATAGCCTATTCCCATCACAACACCGCCTTCAATCTGCCCTTGCAAACCCATGGGGTTCAATACTTTACCTACATCCTGAGCCACCCACACGTCCAGCACTTTCACATTGCCGGTGTACGTATCCACTTCTACTTCAATTGCCTGCGCTGCAAACGCATAATTGCCAGACACATCACCCTTGAATCCTTTGTCCTGATACTTGCTCGGGGGCTCGTAGAAATAACTCACTTCTGCCAATTCATGTGGTGGCATGAAGTGCAGGTCCCTGACAACTTTGTCGAGTGCAATTTGCACATCACTTTGCGCACACCTGATCAATCCTTTCTCATAGACCAAATCCTGAATTTCCACCCCCATCAACTTCGCTGCCCTAGGTGAAATCATCTCTTTCATTTTGCCGATAGCACCCAACAGGGAATTACCGGCAATAAAACTCGTGCGAGATGCGTGTACACCCACATCCCAGGGCTTCACATCGGTATCACTATTGATAATCTTGATTTTGTCCTCGCTGAGGCCCATCTCCTCCATTGCTATCATGGCAAGAACCGTCTCACTTCCCTGCCCGATCTCGCTGGAGCCAGTGATTATGGTCAGGCAACCGTACGGATCTAACTTCAACGTCGTGCCACATCCATCCGAGCGATATATCTTGGCGCCACCTCCGACATGCAGCATGCTCCCAAGGCCGATTCCCCTTCGGTAGCGACCACTTTGCTCCATGTCCTTCTTGCTCTCGTAATTACTCTTTTCTGCAACGATCTCCATAGCCTCCAACAGGCCACAGGTTCTAAAGTGCATCCCCTGCCCTGTGATCTCTCCGGGCGTATTGCTGTTTAGTTTGCGAATTTGGGACTTGTCCATTCCGAGTTCTTCAGCCAGCAAATCGATGTTTCGCTCGACAGAAAACGTTGCCTGCGGATTCCCATATCCCCTGAATGATCCGGCATTCGGATTGTTCGTATATACAGCAGTTGAAGTGAGTTTACAAGCAGGCATTTTATAAAGGCTCGAAAATGTTTGCATCATCACAAACGGAGTGGTAGCACCCCATGAAGTATACGCCCCATTATCCTTGATAATCTCTACTTCCCGAAATGTAAATCGTCCATTTTCATCGGCTCCGCTTGTCAGATCAATGGCCATGCTTTGTCGTGTCGGGGAAGCCAGAAATTCCTCATATCGGCTATACAGTATTTGCACCGGTCGCCCTGTCTTCATCGACAAGAAAGCACAAATTGGTTCAAATGGGTTGACATCCAATTTACTGCCAAAGCCTCCTCCGATCACGGGCTGGATCACCCGTATTCTGGACGGATCCATCTTCAGGCAGTGCGCCATGTCGCGCTGATAAAGGAACGGAACTTGTGTTCCGCAGTAAAGCGTCAATTTCTTTTCCGCCGGATTATAATCAGCAGTAATATTACTGCTCCCCATACAGCAGTGTGTCATTTTCTGAAGGTGATAGCGCCTTTTCACGATCACCTTACTTTTTGATTTCTGCTCTTCCAAATCACCGTGCTCGTATTCGAAAGTCATGGAGACATTCTTCGGACTATCCTCAGGCTGCCATTGGTTGATCTGAACCGCCTCTTCTTCCAGAGACTCAAAAGGATCGTATATCCCCTGCCGCTCGTTATACTTGACCTTTATCAGTTTCAATGCTTGCTCCGCTATCTCTTTCGTTTCTGCAGCGACTGCAGCTATCTCATCGCGAATGCAACTCACCAAGCCACTTTTCAATACCGGGTGATCCTCCTTAAAACTGATTTTATTTGCATCTATATCTGCGGCCGTAATCACACACTCCACTCCCGCCAACTGCTCTGCCTCACTCACATCGATTGAGATGATCTCCGCACAAGGATATTTCGTGCGCAGTATAGCTCCATGCAACATCCCCGACAGCTCGATATCGTGCCCATACACTGAGCGCCCCGTAGTGCGTTCCTTCGCATCGAATTTGGGTTGCGGTTTACCGATGTATTTTAGTTCATCGTTCATTGTTACTTCCTAATTCAGAATTCATAATTGCTAATTCTTAATTGTTAATTGCCACAAACGGATATTGCCGCATCCACAATCTTCACATATCCCGTACATCGACAAAGATTTCCCTCAAGGCTCTTCGCCACTTCATTCCGATTCGGCACCTTGCCCTCTTCTTTACATTTGTCACTATAAGACTTGATACTCATGGCCATGCCGCTCGTACAAAAACCACATTGCACACCCCCGTGTTCGATCAGCTTTTCCTGTACGATATCGAGAAACTGATCTTCGCCGCCTAATCCTTCAATAGTAGTAATGGATTTACCAGCGACATTGACTGCGAGATACAGACAACTATTAATGGCATGCCCATCGACGAGCACAGTGCACGCCCCACATTCACCCTCGAAACAGCCGGGCTTTGTTCCTTTTAGTTTGAGACCATCGCGGATGAGGTCGATGAGTAAGGTCGAGGCTTTAATCTCTTTCGCACGACCTTTCCCGTTGATGGTAAAATTGATTTTCATGATTTGACGTTTTCCAGTATGTATTGTCTTCCCAAAGCCAGTGCTTGCAGACTTTTTCCTGCAAAGCCGGATTTTGAAGACGTAGTAATTGCCTCTTCTATATGTTCAAATTTGATTGGAAACCCCTCAAGCTGACTCGCGCATCCAGCAACAAACAAATTGCGAGAAATCTGCTCAACTTCTGCCGGCATATTTTCTATGAATATGACATCAGTAAGGTGCTTGCGCAGGTATTGGATAAATTCTCCTGTATCCGGGTATTTAGCAGTTTCAGCATTCACCGAATAAGGCAAAATACGATTATTATCAACGACGACCTTACTGTTCTTGTTGAGGGCATTCACACACCTCTGCGCCTCCAATGCCTCAAGTCCAAGCAGGAAATCAGCTCCCGCTTCCTCAATAAATCCATACGTATGCTCGCCAAAAGTAATCCCGGCATTTACCGATCCTCCCCTTTGTGACAAGCCGTGAATTTCACTGACTGCAACAGGGATATCCGCCAGCATACTTGCCTCCACCAGCAGATTCGTGAGATAAACAACTCCTTGCCCACCAACTCCTGCTATCGCTATTTTACATGTCTCACTCATTTAAATACTATTCCCTTTAAATAATCAAGTTCTCCATCGCGTCCTTCCCAAAAGAGCCCTTCAG
>Ga0164313_10000639_pt1 | contig 28849 bp, 23 predicted proteins | sample GuaBasSedimGuay4_FD_113735 | JGI IMG/M metagenome (GOLD analysis project Ga0164313, IMG submission 113735) | Subseafloor sediment microbial communities from Guaymas Basin, Gulf of California, Mexico - Guay4, Core 4569-4, 0-3 cm | ecosystem: Environmental > Aquatic > Marine > Hydrothermal vents... | reverse complement strand
TCAAAGAAGCGTCGAATATCACTACCCGGGCAAACAGCAAATTCCCGGGACCGGACTCTCACCGGCTAGACACGCGGCCCTATGGGCTGCGAGCAGATCACGCAGATTGACGCAGATTCCATCACAGATCAAATCAGGGAATCAGGGCCATCGCAATGCGGGCGAGACGCCCGCACCACACCGGCGCTTCGTGCACCGGACGCACCGGAACCACCCACCCGCGGGAGATATGGCGCTCACCGGGGCGTGCCGGGCACGCGGGAAACACCGCTCACCGGGGCGTGCCGTCCTTGGAGTTTTTCTTCGCCCGCGCTCTCACGGTCCAGTCGCCCTCCGAAAAACTCCAAGGGGGGCAACCCCCGCGGCGGGACGATCCGATGCACCTCTCCCGGCTAGGGAGGAGGCCGTCGGCGCGCCATCGGCGTGGTCGCAGCCCCTCAATCATCCCCCGCGCGACCACGCCGATGGTGCGACGCTGGGACGCCCGCGGCACGAGCCGCGGCGGACCAGAAGGCCGGCGCTGAGGGCAGGCCGCAACAGCAACGCCACACATCCCCCTCCTCCCGGCGCGTCCCGCAAACCCTCGGATACACAATCCCAGCCGGAGCGAGACTGAAGGTGGGGCCAGCCCCACCCTACGCCGCCAGAGGCGGACCAGAAGGCCGGAGCTCCGGGATGCCGGGACTGATACCGCTGACTCTGTCGAAAGCTGCGCCGGCATGGAGATCCTCATGTCCCTCGAGATGCTCATTGGCGGGGGACCGGAATCCTTGCAGCCTCGTGGCTGCCGTCATACCCTTCCGGGGTCGCATCGTCTCATCCGGAGGTTTCTCGATGAAAACACTCGCCAAAGCCCTGAGCGCAACCGTCTTGGCGCTGATCGCCATCCACTCGTCGCCGATCGCGGCCGCGGAACCCGACGGAGACTGCTCCACAACCGTCGTCCGGGCCTGGTTCACCGAACGGTCACAGGTTGATGCCTTGGCCCGTCACATCGAGCCGTGGGAGGTCGACCACGACAGGGGTCTTCTCGTGGTGGGTGTCGACTCAGCCGGATACCAGCGTCTTCTGGACCTCGGATTCGAGATCGAGATCGACCAGAAGCGAACAGCAGAGATCTGCACACCGAAGAAGAGCCTCCCCGGTCAGACCGAAGGCATCCCGGGCTATCTTTGCTATCGCACCGTCGAAGAGGCCTTCCAGACCGCCCAGGACCTCGCGACCGACTACCCCGGACTGGTCACGTGGATCGACGCCGGCGATTCCTGGGAAAAGACGACTCCAGGCGGCAATCCAGGCTACGACATGATGGTGCTGCGTCTGACCAACACTTTGGTCGTCGGTACTCCACCGGCGGGGACGACCGGAAAACCACGGCTCTTTGTTACCTCGGCGATCCACGCCCGCGAGTACACCACCGCCGAACTCATGACCCGGTTCGCCGAGTACCTCGTCACGAACCACGGGATCGACCCAGACGCAACCTGGCTGCTTGACGAACACGAGATCCATCTCATGCTCTTCGCAAATCCGGACGGCCGAAAACACGCCGAAACCGGTCTTTCGTGGCGGAAGAACACCAACGAGAACTACTGCAGCCCGACCTCGAACTCACGCGGTGCGGATCTCAACCGTAACTTTGAGTTCCAATGGGGTTGCTGCGGGGGGTCCAGCGGCGACAGTTGTTCGGACACCTATCGTGGCGTCTCACCGACATCGGAACCCGAGGTCCAGGCGGTCCAATCCTACGCACGATCCATCTTCCCCGATCAACGCGCGGATGACCTCGGCGCCGCCGCACCTACCGACGCCACCGGGCTCTACATCGACATCCACTCCTACTCCGAACTCGTCCTCTGGCCGTGGGGATTCACCGGAACACCGACCGGCAACGGAGCGGCGCTCCAGACCCTCGGCCGAAAACTCGCCTTCTTCAACGGGTATGAACCGGACCAGGCCATCGGTCTGTATCCCACCGATGGGACCACCGTGGATTTCGCCTACGGCGATCTCGGGGTCGCGGCGTGTCTCTTCGAACTCGGAACCTGGTTCTTCCAGGACTGCGCCGACTTCGAATCGACCATCTTCCCCGACAACCTCGAGGCGCTGATCTTTGCTGCGAAAGTGGTTCGAACGCCGTACCTGACGCCGGCCGGGCCAGAGATCACCGGAGCCGCCGCATCGGCGACGGTCGTCGCACCCGGCGACATCGTCACCATTGCAGCTGAGGCCAACGACGGGCGTTTCAACAACACCAACGGAACCGAACCGAGCCAGCCCATCGCCGCCGCCGAATTCACCCTCGACGCGCCCCCTTGGCAGTCGGGCGCGACTCCCGTGGCCATGACCGCCGCCGACGGCAGCTTCAATTCCACGTCCGAGGCCCTTGAAGGCACCCTCGACACGACGGGGCTGGCCAACCACCGCCACTCGATCTTCATCCGCGCTCAGGACGCCGCCGGCAACTGGGGCCCCGTCAGCGCGGCTTTCGTGTGGGTCCTCGACCCATCCAGCGCAGCCCACATCGCCGGAACGGTCACCGATGCCGTCACCGGATCAACCCTGGGAGCGACCGTCACCGCGGGCGCGTTCACCACAGTGGCCGACATCGCCACCGGCGCCTACGATCTCATGCTCCTCGAGGGGACCTACGACGTCACCGCATCCATTGACGGCTACGCCAGCCAAACCATCCCGGCCGTCGCGGCAACGGCCGGCGCCACCAGCCAGGCCGATTTTGCCCTCCAGCCGTACGAGACCGCCCTTTTCGACAGCGTCGAAGCCGGCAATCTCGGCTGGACCCCCGAGGGAAGCTGGGCCATCACCGACGAGGCTTCGGCAAGCCCCGACCACTCGTGGACCGACAGTCCCGACGGTAACTACGGCGATGGTTGGGATCGCTCCCTGATCTCACCGCCACTCGACCTCTTCGAGATCGCCGGGGTTCGAGTGGAGTTCTCGCACATCTACGATCTCGAAAGCGGATATGACTACGCCTATGTGGAGGTCTCAACCGATGGCGGGGCGAGCTGGACGGGGGCGGCATCTTTCAACGGTGTTCAGACCTCATCCTGGGATCGGGTCGAACTCGATCTCCCGGCGCTGGACCACGCGAGCGATGCCCGGATCCGTTTTCGTATCGACACCGATGGCAGCCAAACTCGGGACGGCTGGCACATCGATGACATCGTAATCCTCGGCTTCGATTCGCCCCCCGCGGGACTGATCTTCCGTGACCGCTTCGAGAGCGGTGACACTTCGGCGTGGGGCGCGACGGCGCCGTTGGCGTTATCGCCGAACCCGGGACCTTGAGCCCCGGCCTTCTGGTCCGCCTCCGGCGACCCAGCGGCCTCCCTCCGAACCGGAAGAGATACACCGGATCGTCCCGCCGCGAGGGTTGCCCGGCATGACATTGTGCGGTTCGTACCGAGCTGCCGGGAGGTCGGTGGCAGCACAATGCCAAGCCCGGCACGCCCCGGTGAGCCCTCCAGGTCCGCGTGCTCGGGTGCGGCGGTCTCGGTTTCGGACACGGTCGCTGATCACCGATCACGACTTCCGTTCGATAGCGATAGCGATAGCGATAGCGATAGCGAGCGATCATCGGTCACGGTCAGGTAAATGGAAAGTTCCATCGCCTACAATGAAGGCGTGAAGATCATCACGACGCATCTCTCCGCCGACTTCGACGCATTCGCCGCGGCGGTGTGCGCGACTCGGTTGTATCCGGATCACCGTGTGCTCTTCCCCGGTTCGCACGAGGCGGCGGTGCGCCGATTCATCTCGGACACCGGCATGCCATTCCCCGAGCTCAAGCTCCGTCGCGCACGACGAGAGACCATCGATCACGCCGTGGTTGTGGACACCTCCACCCCGGCCCGCCTCGGCGAGGTCTGGGACCTCATCCAACGGGATCAATGCCCCATCGACCTCATCGATCACCACGTCGAAGAGCGCCCTGACGGCATCACCGCCGACACCACGATTTTCCGCCCTGTGGGTGCGACCTGCACAATCATCGCCGACCTCTTCGCCGAACGCGGCATCGAGCCCACCGAAGAAGAGGCCTCGCTGCTGATGATGGGCATCTACGAGGATACCGGCGGTCTCTCCTACCGCGAGACCACCGCTGACGACCTCCGCGTCGTCGCCCGGTTGATCGAACTCGGCGGCGCGCTGGCCTGGGTGCGTCGCTGGGTCCTCAAGGGACTCCAACCGGATCAGCTTGCCCTGCTCAACAGGATCGTCGAATCCGCCGAACAGATCCCCATCAACGACATCCCCGTCTCCCTCGCCATGGTCGAGGTCGATCACTACCACGAGGAGGCCGCCTATGTGGTCCACCGCTGGGTCGAGACCTTCGAGCTGCCCGTGGGGATCGTGATGCTGGTGCAACCACCGAATACGAACCTCATCCTCAGGGCCCGTGTCCAGGGGCTTCACCTCGGCGGAATCGCGCAGAGATTCGGTGGTGGCGGGCACGCCACGGCCGCCTCCGCCCGGGTCGCCGATCGGATGCCGGTGGAGCTCCGCGAAGAACTGCTCGCCGCGTTGGCTGAAGACCTCCCGCCCCCGGCCACCGCAATCGATGTCGCCAGCCGTCGGATCTTCTCGGTGGAGGCCGACGACAGCGTGGCGGAAAGCAAGGAGCGGATGAACCAGCTTCGGCTCAACGCCATGCCGGTCAAGCAAAGCGGCGGTGAGTTGACCGGGATGGTCACCCGGCAGATCCTCGATCGCGCCCTCGGCCACGGAATGGCCGACCGACCCGTGAGAACCATCATGCAACCCGATCTGCCTCTGGTACCGGCAGGTTTCGGGCTCGGCGAGCTCCGCGATCTCTTTCTGGAACGATCCCACCGATTCGTCGTGGTCGAGGAGGACGGCCAGCCGGCCGGAATCGTCACCCGGATGGAGCTCTTCCGCCGGCTCTTTGAACGACAACACGCCGCAGGGTCGGTCCTCGACAACCGGATGGCCGGAGCCCGACCCATGAGCCAGAGCATCACCCGCCTCCTGCGCGAGCAGACGGCCCCCTGGGTTCAGGACCTGCTCCGGACGGCCAAGGCCGTCGCCGACACCGTCGGTATCCCGGTCTACCTTGTCGGTGGGATGGTGAGGGACCTTCTCCTGGGTCGCCCGAACGAGGATGTCGATCTGGTGGTGGAAGGGTCCGGCATCGACTTCGCCCACGCCCTTGCGGCCTATGTCGATGGACGCTGCCACCCCCATACACCCTTTCTCACCGCGGTCGTGACTCTTCCGGACGGACACCGAGTGGACGTGGCATCGGCCAGAACCGAGTTCTACAAGACACCCGCCGCGCTCCCCGAGGTCGAAAACTCGCTGATCCGGCAGGACCTCTATCGGCGCGATTTCACCATCAACTCACTCGCCGTCGCGCTCCACGGTGACCAACACGGAAAGCTGGTTGATTTCTTCGGTGGCCGCAAGGACCTCCACCGACGCGAGATCCGCGTCCTCCATTCGCTCTCGTTCATCGATGATCCGACCCGTGCGATTCGCGCGGTCCGCTACTCTCGACGGCTCGATTTCACCATCGCGAACGACACCCGCAACCTCATCGCCACCGCCGTCGGCGAAGGCGTCTTCGACCGGCTTTCGGGCCAACGCCTGCGCCGCGAACTCGAGACGCTCCTTGCCGAGGATCACCCGGCTTCCGCCATCGGGCTGATCGCCGAACTCGGTCTCCTTCCCGCCATCTGCGAGGGCCTCATCTGGTCGGAGGACATTCGCGCATTTCTCCTTGAATTGGAGGGTCAACTCGCGTGGTTCGAGCTCGAGCAACTCGGGTCGAACCCGGAGCCGTGGCTGCTTTTTCTCGGCGGTCTCGCCCTCGCGTCCGGAATGGAGACGCCTCATCAAGTTGTCGATCGCCTTCAGCTCACCGGGGACCAACGGCGGAGAATCCTTGATCTTCCTGCCAACGTCGCGCAGGTGCGTGATGCGAGCTCACCCGAACTCAGTCGTTCCGCTCGGGTCCGAGCCGTCGAGGACCGTCACGCGGAGGTGATTCTCCTCGCCATGGCCGGGATCAACCTCGATGCCCGGCGGCGGCTCGCCGACGCGGCAGCGGCAGCGGTCCGCATCCTGCCTGCGGCCACCGGTGGCCAGATCGTCGATGCGGGTGTGGAGCCCGGACCCTGGATCGGGCAGGCCCTGAAGAACACCCGTGACGCCATCATTGACGGCGAAATCGACGAGATCGAGTCGCTGGGTTATGCCATCGCCTCCGCTCGGCGGATCCACGAGGAGATCTCGACATGAGGGTGAGGGCCGTGTTGCTTGCGGTGGCGATCCTGGCATCCTTCGAGGCAACGGCACAGGCGCCGACTCCGGTGGCCGAGCGGGTCTCGACCCATCTCGGCCGGACCACCCGGGTCTCGCTTTTCACCAACCATGTCGTGGTGGTGTCGATCCGATCCGACACCGAGGACTACGTCCATCAGGCGACTCTCGAGTTTGGCGAGTACATGGTCTACCTTCAGGCACTCAACCTGGCAGCGGAAGACATCGACGCCGAGCCTGTGGCTTCAGACATCGAGAGCCGCGATAGTACGACGGTTCTGATCATCCATGTCGGTCCGGATGCTCCAAGGGTCTTCCGCTTCTCTCCCCTCTCCTCGTTGAGCCTGCCCGTCAGTAAGATCGCATCGGTGATGGACGACCTCCAGACCAGGGCCCTGGCGGCTCTGCCGGGCGAGTTCGAGATCATGCAATGGCAGCCCGAGATCGGGGACTGCGTCGAACTCCGCCAAGGGGGTGAAGCCTGTGTCATGGCCATCTCCGAGGATGAGGCCATCGTCCTCCAGCGCGAGGACATCGTCATGACCTACACCGTGGCCAAGGCCAACCGCTCCGAGGTCATCCTCAGAATCATCGAGCCTTCGCCGTGAGAGTGACCGCAGGTATCTGGCGATCGCGTCGGCTCCGTGGACCGTCCAAGAACCAGAAATTGAGACCGACGCCCGACGCCATGCGCGAACGGTTCTTCTCGGTCTTCGGCCCAAGGGTGGTTGACGCAAGGGTACTCGATCTCTATGCGGGCACCGGCGCCGTTGGGATCGAAGCTCTTTCGCGCGGGGCGGCCAGCGCCGTCTTCGTCGAGATCCACCGGAGCGCCGTCAAGCTCATCCGAGCAAACCTGGAGTCGCTCGATGTCCCCCCCAACCGTGCATCGGTCATCAATCGCCAGGCCGTCAAAGCGATCGGCGATCTCAACCGGTCCGCCCGGATCTTTGATCTGATCTGGGCCGACCCGCCTTTTGAAATCTGGCAGGAAGGCGCCGAGGTCCTCGATGCCGCGGTGGGTGCGGGCCTCGCATCGGACGACACCACCATCTGTCTCGAGTGTCCGGCTGAGGCCGAGGTCGAGCCGGCCCTCTCAAAGCTTGAGATCGTGCGGGATCTCAAAGGCGGTGCCTCGCGAGTGGTCATCTTGCGCACCAAGTAGGAGGGAGAGACAAGATGCGAGATTCGAGATGCGAGATTCGAGATGCGAGATACAAAAACCGCGGGGCCAAAGGCCCCGCGGGAATCGGACGTCGTTCCGCTCGGAGGGCGAGACGCGGTTCCGACGTCACACTGTGTACAAAGATCCGGAGACCACCGCTCCCTGGGTCACGGACATGGCCTCGTCCGCTCCGTCTTCAAGCGGGCAGTAGCTGGCGATGATTTGGCGCACTCCGCTCATGCGGTCCTCGTCCAAGTCGACAAACTCGAGTCCTGACCGGTAGGCGACCTTGCAGCCGCTGTCGGTCTTTGTCAGCTGGGCACGACAACGACGCACCTCGGCCTTGACAATGAACTCATTCCCGTACGCTTTGACCTTGAGTTCACACACGGTTGTGGGAGGCAGTCCGAGCCTGGTTTCCACCAAGACGCCACCCTCGGAGATATCCACGACTCGGAATTCCATCGTGGACTTCACCTTTCCGGTGATATCGCGGGTCGGATGGTGCCTCGGGTGTTGTCTACGTTCGAGCATCTGTGCCTCCATGCCCCACTTACAGCAAAGTCTGTGCCAGCTTTCGCTCCACACGGTGTCCGGGGTGATGGGCATCATCTGTTCGATCCTGGGACAACGCGTGCCAGGACGGTCCACCAAAATCGAACACATCGAACACGGGGATCAATTCAAAAACCCAACCACTTGGCCAAATCACTGAAAACACGGTATTTCCTAAGGTGAGCGATTCTGGTGGATGAGATGCGCCAAGATCTTGATGCTCTGACGATTGCGAAAAGCGGAGGCATACCCGTTGGTATGTCGAGTATTTTCGCAAACGTCCAGAGCGCAAGAAATTGGTGCAGATCGCCGCCGAGAATCGCTCACCTTAGGTATAAAAAAACCGGAAGGTCAACCAAGGCCTTCCGGTCATGCACAGATGTTGGGAATCTAGGAGCCTGTAGGGGATTGATGGTGGATGGATTTCGGGTTGCCGTTAAGTGCTCTTTGCGGCGGATTCTTGGAGCAGTACTTCGAGTACGGGCCAGGAATCCAACAAGAAAGGGCCTTCACTGCATCCGAAAGGCGCCGCCAATCTATTTCCTACAGGCTCCTAGGGTTGGGTCTGACCCCACGATCCGGTGTCTCCGGATTCGAAGCCATCCTGAAAAATAACACCCAGGTGGATTGAAACCAGGGGCCAAATCAGATCCATTCGAACCCCGCCGTTCATGGTCACTGAGTTGCACGAACCCCCGCCGGTGCCGAAATGATGGATGGCAACCACCCGATTCGACGAACGCGCCAGAACCGGTGAACCGGAGCTTCCACCGGTCGTGTCGCACCAGTATCCGGTGTCGGTGTCGGCTGCACGCCCGTTTCGAATCGCATCCTGGATCTGACACAACCCAGTCGGGTCCAGATCGCTCTCGATGCCGAACTGTTTCGGTTGACCGGCGCCGTGCTGGGGGATGTAGATTTCCTCGTCGAGCACCGGGGTTCGGGCGTCGAGTTCCAGATAGCCGAAGCTGGCGACGGCCGGTAGGTCGTCGATCGTAAACAACGCGAAATCGAGGTTGTAATTGTCCACCAGCAGAGTATCCCCAGCCGTAACGGAAACCGGTCCGGCGGTTCCTGACCCGCAGTCGGGGCGTTGGTAGTTGAACCAGAACTCCGAGACATCGAGCTCTCCCTGGGAACTGATGCAGTGCTCGTTGGTCATCATGTGCGGTCCGGGACCGACCCGCCAGCTGGTGCAGTTGTTGACACCGTTCTTGACGTGGACGGCAACCGCATCGGCTGTGGCGAACTCGAGGGGATGAGTCGCCTCATAGCAGGCGACATCGACTCGTTCGAGAGTTCCACACGTCGACTCGATCTGGCCGCCGCCGGGGAACTCCCAATCAGCGTAGCCGCGAATGAACCTGTCGATCGCGATCCGCGACTCGGTCGTTCCTGAAGAGGCGTCGTGCAGCTTGATGATGACGGTGTCACCGAAAACGGTAAGCGCCCAGAAACCGGGTCGCTCATCAGTGGTCGACGGCGAACCCGGGAATGTGTACAACACCGATGCATCTTTGTTCTGCACGGTGAACGTGGCGCCGTCGGCCAGAGCGGTCTCACTGAAATGGACCTTGATGAAGGTCGCGTCGGGCCAGAACACCGCGTGCTCACTGCTGCCGTCGTTCGACGAATCGAGCACGACATACATCGATTCCTCTTCGCCGATGCGAGTCGGTTCGCCGATTCTGGGGTCAATCCCTCCCTCGTCGGCTGACACAAACGGAACCACGGAAACAATAAGCGACACGATAAACACGAATGAAACGACTGAAGCGCGCATTGCGACTCCTTTGAACCGATTCCTTTGAAAACAGAAACGAAGAACGCGACCGAATCGCAACTTTAGCCGTGCCCGTACCCTCTTGCAACCTGAAACCCTCGATATCAGTCCTCGACCGACCCGTCGATCGCCTGGCGTCGACTCTCGAAAATCGGAATCACCCCGGTGAGCTGCGCCGCCTGAAAGAGCTCCCACACCTGGAAATCCAAATGCGCGAGCCGCAATCCCCCCCCAGCCTGGAGGCACCGGTGGTGGCAGCGGACCAGCGAACCCAAACCCGTCGAGTCCACAAGTCCGACGTGTTCCATATCGAGCACGATGTTCGGGCGACCTCCATCGAGTTGCCGCTCGATGGCCGCCGAAAAAACCTCGTCGGCGGTACCAATGCTCAGGTTCCCATCGAGCTCGAGGACGGTGATCTGGTTCTCGGTGGAGGCTGTGATCTTCATTTGGAGTCTCTCCCAACCGCCAATTTCACGGCTTCTCGTGTATGATCCCTGCCGGTCCCGATCGGACCCGGAGGCAATATGAATCATCGCACATTCACGATCATCAAACCGGACTCGGTTCAGAACAAAAACGTCGGCAAGATCATCGCCCATCTCGAGGGTGAGGGATTCCGCATCGTCGCCGGCAGGATGACGCATCTCAGCGTCGACCATGCGAAGGCCTTCTACGCGGTCCACTCCGAACGGCCGTTCTACAACGATCTGGTCGAGTACATGACATCGGGTCCCGTCTGGGTCATGTCGCTGGAGCGCGAGAACGCCGTGCCCCATCTGCGCAAGACCATGGGCGCCACCAACCCGGCCGATGCCGACGAGGGAACCGTCCGCGCCCTCTATGGCGAGTCCATCGAGCGCAACGCGATCCATGGATCCGACTCGGATGAGAACGCCGCCATCGAGAACGCCTTCTTCTTCGCTGCCAGCGAGCTCGTGTGAGCCAAGAAGCGACCAAGGTCCGCGTTTCCTGGGATCGCTACTTCATGAACCTGGCCATCCAGGCTGCGACTCGATCCACCTGTCCCCGCAAGCATGTCGGGGCGGTGATCGTGCGCCAGAAGAGCATTCTCTCCACCGGCTACAACGGTTCGGTCCGCGGTGCGCCGCACTGCACCGAGGCGGGGTGTCTGATGGAAAACGACCACTGCGTCCGGACGGTCCACGCCGAGGCCAACGCCCTGGTTCAGGCAGCGCACAATGGGGTCCGTCTCGAGGGCGCGAAAATCTATGTCACCGCGTCACCGTGTTTCAACTGCTTCAAACTCATCGTCAACGCGGGGATTCGTTCTGTCCACTACGGTGAGTTCTATCGCGACGACAAGGTCCTTCAGTTTGCCGAGGATCTCGGTGTGACGTTGGATCACCTTGGGCTCGAGGATCCGCAGTCGGAGTGATGCGCGAGCTCGATCTCAACCGGATCGCAGTCCCACTTCAGTGGCCCGCGATCTTTGGCCGGTCGGCTCCGGTGGATATCGAAATCGGTTCAGGCAAAGGCAGGTTCCTCCTCGAACTCGCCTCCATGCGGCCCGAACGGGACATCCTTGCCGTGGAACGAGCCGGCAAGTACCACCGTCTCTGCTGCGAGCGAGCTGCAAAGCGCGGGATTGAAAACGTCCGTTTGCTTCGAACCAGCGCAGAGGACCTTCTCTTCCGATTGCTCGAACCCGCAACGGTTGAGAGTATCTTCATCCTCTTCCCGGACCCATGGCCCAAGAAACGCCACCACAAACGCCGCCTGATCAAAGCAGATGTGGTCGCAGCCCTCAATCAGGCGTTGGTTTCGGGCGGCCGCCTGTTGATCAAGACCGATCACCAGGGCTACTCGGAAGTCATCTCCGAGGTGCTGGGAAGCGCCACCGGTTTCACAACTCTCGATCCGGAGGAGGCCTTTGCCGGTCTTCCTCTCACCGGTTTCGAGCGCAAATACCAGATTCAGGGCCGACCGATCTACCCCTTCGCCCTCCGGAAGAACGCCTGACTCGAGCGCCTCAAGCCGCCGGTGAGCACAATGAAACCGCGGAGACGCTGAGGCGCAGGGACGACGCGGAGTTGTCTTTTTCGGCCGTCGCAACCACGAAGACACCAAGACACGAAGCCGTCTCACACAAAGCCATCGCAGCCAGCGCAGTTTCACCACAGAGACACAGAGGCATCGCACCATCGCAGTATGGACACGGATCAACACGGATCATCACAGGTCCAACGCAGAGTCGCTGAGCCATCGCACATCACAAATGGGACGCGGATTTCACGGATTTCACGGATTCATCGCACCGGTGATCTCGGCGGAGTCGACTGTGGTTTTCAACCACAGCCACCGTGGCATCGGTCGGTCGCCCCGAACGCGGCGTTCGTTTTGCCCGCCCGCCCCCACGGCTTGTCACGCCTCCGGCGCGTCAGCTCCGCCTGCAGGTCGCTCGCCTACTCGCCCTTCCTCCACCGAACAGAATGGGGACCGGACAATTCATCAGGGACGAATACCCAAAGTCCTCCAGATTGTCGAGGCCGGTCAGGTGTGCCGGAGGCACGGATCTCGGTGATGGGAGATCGATTGGGAAGTGCCGCGCTTCACGATCGATCTCCCGAGCCGAGTCTCATCGGCCCATGGCCGATGAGGCTGACCGGCCGGTTGGCCTCAATGAGATCGATGTGGTCGATGTTGGTGGGGAGTCCGGCTCTAAAAAATCCGTGCAATCCGTGTCCAGACTGCGATGTGCGACGGCTGCGATGTCTTGGCGTCTTCGTGTTTTGCAGGTTGCGGCGTTGCGATAGTGCGATGAAATCCGTGTTCATCCGCGTTCATCCGCGTCCCATTTGTGATGTGCGATGTCTTTGTGCATCTTGACTTCGTGTCTTGGCGTCTTCGTGGTTGTGACGGCGCGTGGTGGTTGGGTTCTTTTCGCCTTTGCGGCGTCCCTCGGATCAGTTGACGACACCGGTGAGGGTGCTGCCGTCGGAGAGCTGCACCTGCCACCTGACGACCACCCGGCTGCGGCTCGACGGCAACCGGACCGAACCGGTCTTGAGCTCTTCGCCCGGCGCGAGATAGGTCTCGACAAACCGCACCGCATCGGGTCCGCCCGAAGGATTGGACTGCCACTCGCCGCTCTTGAGCGAGCCGAGGATCACGCGATCGAAATTCCCCCGCGACGATGCCACCAACGTTCCCGAGGCGAGCTCGATCTGGACCCAGTTGCCGAAAGCCGTGATCGCGCTGCGGAACACACTTGTGTTCACGAGTTCGACGGTTATCAGTCGACCGTTCCGTCTCACCTGAACATCGATGGCGGGTGCTGGACCTTCGCCGGCGAGATAGCGGATCAATTCATCACGATCGAGCCCGAGATTCGGACCGGTCGGGGGCAGTGAGACCAGATCCCAACCCTCGATCTCGGGAAGGATGACCCGGTGGCTCTCCTCGAGGAAGAACCCGAGCCGGGGGGCATCAACCCAGGCCACCGCCATGGACTGACCGGCGCCGATGTCTCGGCCGCCCCACGTCAAGGGTCGTTTGGTGACGAAGCTCCGATCGAGGGTCGATGTCCGCCTGATCTCGGCGATGTCGGTGTTGGTGAGAGCATCGACATCCTCCGCCCACGCGCTGACCTGGGGGACGGTCTTCGGCCGCAAAGCTGCGGCGACCCGGACCCGAACACCAAGACTCTCGATGGCCGCTAACCGCGCGGCCAATGGTTGAGTGTCCATATCATCCAAGCCCCTGAGATCGGCATCCTGCGCCCCGAAGACGGGCACGATGCATCGGTGCGCCGCTTGCGCCACGACCCGACCGGCCTCGGTCTGCAGCTGGGACACGGTAAGGACCGGGATCACGGCGAGTCCGGACTGCTGGGCGAGCCTCGACACGAACGAACCGGCGGCCTCCCCGTCTCCGACGTCAGGCAGATCCAGAATCAACTCCGACGGCAGCCGGTCGCCAAAGTCCGCCTCCAGCGCCGACCAGACCGCGTCGGCTGTATGATCTTCGCCATCGGGGCCGAATCCCCGCACTTCGAGGGCGACCGCCAGCGGGATCGAACCCTCGATCGGCGGAATTGGAAGCAGCTGAACCACGGGGGCGCCACCGGAGAGAAGAATGAGCCCGCGCCGAACAACGAACTGGTCCACACCCGAGGCGGCCAGGCGGTCGGCGGTCTCAGCCTCGACACCATTCTCATCGAGCCAGAGCACCATCTTCCGGGGAGTGGGCGCAACCTCGCCGCTCAGGCGCTCGAGCCCAGGCTGGGAGCACCCGATCAGCAACGCCATCCCCACGAGAAGAACGGTCGGTCGGCGGGTTCGGAGCATCATTTCCTCATCGTAACAAAGTCCGGTCTGTCGACTCTGCCGCAGGGAGCTCGATCCGAACTCGGAGCCCGCGTTCTCCATTCTCCGCCTCGACCGTCCCCTGACAGCGAGTGACCACATGGTGGACCAGGGCCAGGCCGAGCCCGCTTCCCGATGCCGTGGTGGAGAAATGGGGTGAGAAAAGGTCCTTGAGTTGGTCCTTCTGGACTCCACCACCGGTGTCCTCGATCTCGCAGATCACCCGGTCGCCACGGGCGGTGACCACCAGGCGGATCTCCCCGGGTTCATCACCCAGCGCGTCCAAGCTGTTCTGAAGAAGGTTCGTCAGTGCCCTGGTGAGCCACGGCCGATCAGCCATGACACACGCCGTTCCCGGTTCAGGGAGTTCGTGGATCACCGAAATGCCGCGGCGAGCGAGAACACCAAGGCCTTCCGACACAGCCGAAATCACGTCGTTGAGGTCAACGGGTTCGGGTTGCCAGTGCTCGAGCGCCACCAGGTTGGAGAACGAGGACGCGGTGTCCTGGAGCCGCTGGACCTGGATGGTGATCTCCCGGCACGCCTCTTCGAGAAGCGCATCGAGATCGGGATCGTCCCTTCGGCGTGCTTCGTCAAGCTCCTGGATCCAGAGCCGGACAGGGGTCAGCGGGTTCTTGACCTCGTGAGCGACGATGCGCGCGAGCTGGTTGAGTTGCTGCAACCGGTCCAGACGCACCACCTCGGTTACGTCGTCGATTACGGCCACCAGTCCGTTGCGTCCGTCGGGCAGCGGCACCCTGGCGACTCCGACCCGCCAGGTCAGATCACGGCCCGCGTAGGGCTGGGACGTGACCGCAAGCTCGTTCTGCTCGCTGATGTCGGCCGCGATGGCCGCAACGTGATCGTGGACCTGATCGCCGTGTTCCTCGAGAAGCGTTTCGGCGCTTGGGTTGGCGAAGGAGACGGTTCCATCCGGCTCGAGCACCATCACGGCAGGCGTGACGTTGGCAAGGGTGATCCGAAGGAGTTCTTCCTGGTGGCGAAGACTGAGTTCCCTCCGGCGCACCTCTTCGTTCATGGATCGGACGGCATCGAGAACCTCGGCCAGATCAGTCTCCTTCGGCCGGTGAAGGGGGCCGACAGGCTCACCCCGGACCAGCCGCCGGGCGAGATCCACGAGATCTCGAAGCGAGGTGCTGAGTCGTTCCTCGATCCGGGCGGTTGCGATGATTGCCAGAAGGGCCGCGAGAAGCCCTCCGGTCAACAGCCAATCAACCGCGTCGGGAGCATCACCGGTTCTCAGTGGATCCGAACGGAAGAGTTGGAGAAGATATCTACGACCCTCGACGACAACCGAGCCCGAGGCGGAGACCCACCCGGAACGGTGGGAGATCACCGTGTCCGATCTCCCGAGAAGATAGTCCGGGTAGGCTTCGACCGCCGGAAGCTGCGCCAACCGTCCGACGCTCATGAGATCCGGGCGCGAAATCCCCACGGCGGCAGTCTGATCAAAGAAGACTACTTCGCCACCCCAACCACGGGCAAGCCACGCCGCGAGCTGATCATCGATCACCACCCCCTCACCAAGGTGTTCCACGGTGTATCGCGCGGCTTCCAGCGCGTCTACCCCGAGCACCTCTTCAAGGCGGGATTCCTCCCGGCCCAGCCGGAGTTGAAGGAAGAGGGTCAGAATCACCAACGGGATCACGACACCGCCGGCCACCAGAAGGCGCAGTCTGCCGCCGAAGGTGGCGAGCCCCTCCCGTCTGAACACCGGCGGACGCGCCAGCAAAAGCCCGAGGAAGGCCCAAACCACCGCCAGCGCGGCTCGAACCACCCACACCGATGGCGCCGGCGGGTGAGCAATCACCGCAACGAGCCACTCTCCCCGGCGAACAACCCGGGCCGGTAGCCGACCGTCGCCCACTCTGATCCAGGTCCACACCGCACCGACGTGATAGGCCTCGCCCGCCGCCGCCGGATCGAGATCCCGAACCTCGGAGTGAAGGGTCGCGGCCACGACGCCCGATCGCGTCAGGACGGCGTACCACACCGGCTGACGCCAGGCATTCTCGAGGGGCTCGCCGCTTGACCAGTCGCCCAGAAAACTCCACGGCTCGGAGGCCACATCGAGTTCGATTCGAAGCCACGGAACACCACTGATCGGCCACGTCCGAAGGAGGCGCTGCCGGTCCTCTGCGGGGGAGAGGTCCCCCCAACTCGACACTTCGCTCTCGCTCGCGTCCACCAACGACAACCTGGCCGGTGTCGACCATCGGTCCAATCCCCAATTCGCCGCCAGGACCGGAGCCGCATCGTCGAGCCGACAGAACTCGGGATCCGACGGCCACACCTCGTCGGACGAGACGGCCTCCCTCGGCAAGGCCACGCGCACCGGGGGTTTCCCCTCGACCTCCAGGATCTGACCGGGATACCACGCGAGATCCACCGCCAGCCCGAGAATCGCCAGGCAGCCTGCCAGGAGGACTCGTCGCTCGAGATCGAGGTGTCGCCGGGCAAGGTTCGGCCATCCCGTCGCGACCCACGCCAAGGCCACCATCCACACCCCGCCCCAGCCCGGTCGGAGCAGATGGTCCGGCAGCCAGGACCCGAAGCCGGCCAGCGGTCCCACCAACCTCATGGTGACAGCGACCACGACGGTCGAGCCGATCAGCACCTTTTCCCAAGGCGCCGGAAGCGCTCTGCCGAGACGGTTCACCACCGCGGCCCCACCCAGGACAAGAATCATCAGTTCAACAGTGGTGGGACCGGGAGAGACCATGACCGACAGCGCCACCCCGATGGCCACCGCAGCCCACGCGACGCGCGGATGAGCCATCAGACCGTACACCACCACCAACAACCAACCGACGCAGAAGAGGCCTCGACGTTCCATGGGGGAGACGAGGTCGGAACCGACATGGACCCTCACCCCGGGAGCGACCTCCGGTGCAATCTCGGTGGAGTCGGCTGCGAATCTCCCCAGCACCAGGCGGCGTCCCCTCGGGGCGTGCATGCCCCACGCGGTTTCGGCCCGGAGCGCGCCGGCATCGGCGATGGTGACCGACCCCACGATTCGGCCCTCGATCATCAGTGGTTCACGCAGGTAGAGCACTGCCCGAGATGCCGACCACTCAACCCCCCAGACCCGCGGGCCGATGGGTCTCAGATCGAAGGGAAAGCCGCGTTCGTCACCTCCCCACGCCAAGAACTGACCACGATCGTCGGCCAGATAGATGGTTCTGCCCTGGGCCTCGAGGGCCGCCGATTGAAGGATATCGAACGGGCGGGTCGGATCCTGGGCTTCTCCGGTCGCCGCAAAAAGACGGGTCAACCGCTCATCCTCGACGATGGTGGTCGCCGTGGCGAGCATTCTTCGGCAATGCTCGTCGAGATCCCGGGCCAGACGATCCGGGGCCACGCCTGTCGCAACCGGTGCGATCGCCCCTGCAGCCGCGATCGCGACACCCAACCACGGCCACCGCTGGTGACCCCGCGGCCGGGCGAGTAGGAGCAGGAGCACGACCAACAGCGCAATCAGCCCGGAGTCCGGATCCCATCCGGGCCACGGGGCGCACACCGCCAACGCACCCAGCGCCAGCCACCATGCGCGCGAAGATCTACGGCCGGTTGTCTCGTCGGTCACGGGTTCAAGTATAGAGGTGGATGACTCGAGGGTTGCAGAGTTGAACCGCCAAGGCGCGAAACACGCAAGGATATTGCAAAGGCGAGTGGGTGACACGTCTCGGTGAGGACGTTTGCAGTCGTGTTGGTGAACTGATTCCTCTCGGGCGACTGCAGGACGGGCGTGATGATGGGTTCCTCCCTCTTGCCATCTTGGTTCGCATCTGAGAGACTCTTATCACAATCTGCTCTCACAAATCGAGTTCGTACAGAGAACAAAGAAGTGCCCGATCTTCAACCTCGTGCGAAGGGAAGCATGATGAATAGGAACCGGATCATTGGTTTGATCGTGGGCAGTATCCTCATCCTTGCGTCGGGTTCGAACCTGATCGCGACCGAGATCGATGGAGGAGACCGGGTCTGGGACCCATCGCAATGGGGTATCGACTCCATCGATACCACGAGGAACGTGGGCTTCGACGTCTCGGTGGCCATCGACCCCGACACCGACGAGACCTACATCAGCTACTACGAGAGGGATGACGGCGATCTATGGCTCGCGAGGACCGGCGCCTATTTCGGCAACTGCGGTCCCTCCGACACCTGGGATTGCCAGATTGTGGACGCTGCCGGCGTGGTCGGAAAGTACAGTTCCATCGCTATCGGCGGGCCCGGACCTGAGGCGACCCTCTATATCAGCTACTACGACGAGGACAACGGCTCGCTCAAGGTTCTAGAGGGCACCGTCGACAGAGCGACGGGATTTCTCTCCTACACGACCGAGACGGTCGATCCGGGGAACCCCGGCAGCAATATCCTCATCGGCACGAGAACGGCGGTGGCCATCGACAATGCGGGTGCCGCTCACATCGCCTACCAGGTCGATCTCGTCAGCAATGTACAGGCCGTCAAGTATGCCAAGAGAGTGCCCTCCGGCACCGGCAATTGCGGCGAAGGAACGGCAGCCGGCGCCTGGCAGTGCGATCACGTCCACCTCGATTTCGACATCGGCGACTACATCGATATCGACACGGATGTCGATGGGGTTCCGAGCATCGCGTTCTACGACGCCCACGACACGGAAACCTATCCGATGGTCGCGACTCGTGTGGCCTCCGGAGGCAGCTGCAACAACTCGGACCAGTGGGAGTGCGTTGCGCTCGATTTTCCCGGATACGACACCGGAAAATGGGTATCCCTTGCCATCGGCGAATACAAAATGCACTTGGCATATTTGAACGAAACAATCTCGGTACTGCAACACGCTGATTGTGTTTTTGGGGGCTGTGGTCCAGGAGGCTACAGTTACTTGTGGATCGACGCCATGGGATCTGTAGACGATTATTCAGGAATCGACATCGCTCTCGAGAGTGACAGTACTCCAGTCATCGTCTACCAGTATGTGGATGCATCCATTCCAGATCTCAAGATTGCCCGAAAGGGTGGCGGAGAAGAGAACTGCGGAATCAATTTTGTCTCCTACACCTGGCGGTGCGACACCCTGGACACGGGAGACTCAACCCATTTCGAGGCGGTGGGCGGTCTGTCCATCGCCATGAACGCCTTCCGCGAGGCCACGGTCGCCAATCGCGAAATCTACCGGCCTCCCTTTTCATTGGGAAGCGGTCGACTCAAGGTCGCACTCGCTCCCAGGGCCGACCGAACCCCCGACCCGTTCTATTTCCTGGATCAGACCGGGGCGCCCATGAGCACCGTGATCACTTCCGACCCCATCGTGGTGAGCGGAATCGATGACTGGTCCTCGATCTCGATCGTGGAGTGCACCGGTCCCCCCTGCGAGTACTCGGTCAACAACGGGACCTGGTATGAAGAGTCCCGATGGGTCAATGATGGAGACAGCGTCGAGGTGCGGCAGACATCGGCCCCGACCTTCGGCACCACCACCGACTTAAGGCTGAGAATCGGGCCCGTTTTCGGCGGCACCGAAGACACATTCAGCGTCACCTCTGTGGTCCGACACACCTTGTCCGTCACGTTGACCGGAGACGGCAGCGGGTCTGTGACCAGCGCTCCACCCGGCATCGACTGCCCGTCGTCAGCCTGTTCGGCACTCTTCGACGAGACCGAGGCCGTGGTCCTCTCACCCGCCGCGTCGGCAGGATCCCATTTCTCGGGGTGGTCCGGGGATGCCGACTGTGCCGATGGCACTGTTGACATGGACACCGATGTCAACTGCACCGCGAACTTTTTGCTCGACAGCCACTCCCTCACCATCACCAAGACAGGATCGGGATCGGGCACGGTCGTCAGCATCCCCGCCGGAATCAACTGCGGCACCACCTGCGTCGCATCCTTCGACACCGGCATCCTGGTGACCCTGATACCGACCCAGGCCGGCGGATCGACCTTCACCGGCTGGTCCGGAGATGCCGACTGCACCGACGGCATCGTGGGCATGGACACCGACGTCAGCTGCACCGCCGCCTTCTGGCTGGATGTCGAGATCATCTTCTTCGACGGCTTCGAGTCGGGAAACACTGACAGTTGGTCGGCGACGGAACCTTGACCCTCGTCTCACGATACGGTGGCGGTCATTGCCGACCACAGAGCTCTCCTCTGTCGCTGACGCGGTCGATGCCGCTGTCTCTGTCGATGATGGAGCCTGCGTGCAGATCCTTATGTCCCTCATCGCCAGGACCTGCCGGGTGGTCAGACGCGCATTGAACGGGTTGGCCGCGGGGCATGAATGCCCCGCCTACAGCTCTGAGGACTTCAATGGCGGGGGCCGGCGATAATCTCATTCGATAGCGATAGCGATAGCGATTGCGAACAATGATCGGGATCGGGATCGGGATCGGAAACAGACGCGGACGCGGGTAGAATACCCACCGCAAAGGAGAGGCAGATGACACAACGCGATATGCGCGGCGGCAACTACTCGGCAGAGCTTCAGGCTCCTGAGATCTACAGAGAACGGCGTCGGCGACTGGCCGAACGGATCGGTGGCGGAACGATCGTCCTCTGGGGCGCCGGCGACGATCGCGGCTACGGCGATGTCGGGACCTTCCGTCAGAGCTCGGCCTTCTACTACCTCACCGGGGTGGAGCTTCCCAACGCCATCATGGTTCTTCGTCCCGCCGAGGACTTTGACGCCCTCTTCCTTCCGCCCCGCAACCCCGACGTAGAACGATGGACCGGACCGAAGTTCGGCCCCGGAGATGAGGCCGCCGAGGCCCTCGGGTTCGGCGAAGTCCTTTCCACCGCCCCAACCGAGATCGTCCTCGACTCCCGCCGGCGCCCGGTGCCCGGTTTCGAGGGCCGGTTGCAGGGTTGGCTCTCGGAAGACGGCGCCACCCTCTGGACCGACTATCCCGCGGTCGGCTCGTCCTCGGTCCTGCCTCCGACCCACCGCCTCGTCTCACGGTTGCGCGCCCGCATGTCGACATTCGAGGTCAAGGATGTGACGGACCACCTCACCGCGCTGAGATTGATCAAGGACGACGGCGAGATCGTCCTCATGCGCAAGGCAATCTCGGCCTCCATCTCCGGACAACGTGCGGCCGCCGGCGCCATCGCACCAGGGATCGGCGAGTACGAGGTGGATGGCGCGGTCTACGCAGCCTTCCGCCGGCACGGCGCCGAAGGCCTCGCCTTCCCGTCCATCGTCGGCTGCGGATACAACGCCACCACCCTGCACTACGACCAGAACGTCGGTACCTGCAACGACGGCGAACTCGTCGTCGTCGACATTGGCGCCCGCTACGGCTACTACTGCGGCGATCTGACGCGCGCCTACCCGGCCAATGGCCGATTCAACAAGCGACAGCGAGCCATCTACGACCTCGTTCTCGAGGCCCACGACCGAGTCGCCGAGGCCATCAGACCCGGGATCAGGATCTTCGATCTGAGAATGATCGCCTACGAGATCATGCAGGCCTCGGATCTGCGCGACGGTAACGGAGAGACCCTCGGCCAATACTTCATCCACGGTCTCGGTCACTTCCTCGGCCTCGACGCCCACGATCCGGGTTCCGAAGAGGCCCTGCTCGAGCCGGGCCACGTCATCACCAACGAGCCCGGGATCTACATCCCCGACGAGGCATTGGGGGTGAGGATCGAGAACGACTTTCTCGTCACCGAGACCGGCGGAGAGAATCTGTCTGCGGAACTCCCGACAAAGGCCGCTGAGATCGAAGAGATGATGCGCGGGTGACCGTCGTCCGGCGCACCTCGAACCCGAGTCATTCACCCGGGATTCAGGCCGGCGCCACCAGCGCATGATCGAGGGTATCCCCGACTCGATCGGTTCGCCGCAATGCGGCGACGTTGACCCAGTTAAGCGGAAGTGCAAAGATGCCCCCATGAATGATGGTGATTCCACTCTCGAGATGTGCACGATCAATGAAATCGACCCCGAGGCGGTGGCCTTTGTCCAGAGCAAATCGCTCCCCGATCGGACGATCGAACGGGTCAACCGGCTGTTCTCGGCCCTCGCCGACCCCACCCGGATCAGAATCCTCAACGCCCTCATGGTGACCGAGGAACTGTGCGTCTGCGACCTCGCGGTCATCGCCGACCTTTCGGTCTCGGCGGTGAGCCACCAACTGCGGTTGCTCCGCGACCGCGACCTGGTCCACGCCCGGCGCGATGGCCGTATGGTCTACTACAGCCTGGCGGACGACCATGTTTCGAGTCTGATGAACGCTGGAGTGGACCACGCCAACGAGGGCTGAGCCCGAACGACCCCAGGATCCTCAAATTCTGACCAAGACGCCGGGCGAGAGCCCGGCGTTTTTTCCTTCGTCCTCCTCGGCTACACTTGTCCGGCAGGTCAATGCAGTTCAAGTTGAGTTCCTCGTCGTCGTCCCAGACCGGTGGTCGTTCCACCGGCGGCAAGGGTTGTCTGACTGTCTTCTTCCTTTTTTTCCTGGTCATGGGCGTGGTGGCGACGTCGGCAGTCCTGATCGAGGCGGGGCGCATGGCGGCGGTCTGGTTCTGGCCCGAAGTCCCCTGCACCGTTCTGTCCGGAGGGGTCGAAGAAACAGGCGACGACAGCGATCCCTATCAGGCGTCGATCCTCTTCGAGTACGAAGTGGACGGCCGCCCCTACCGATCGACAAGGGTCCACCGGGGAGACACGACGACCTCGAGCTATGACAGGGCGCGCGGCCCGTCCGACCGAAACCTCCCAGGCACAAGCACCACCTGCCGGGTCAACCCCGACCGGCCGGATGACGCGGTGCTGGAGCCCCATCTTCCCCTCATCGGATTCGTCGCCCTTTTCACCCTCATCTTCGTCGTCATTGGCGCTGGTGGTATCTACGTCACTTGGAAGGGTCTTCCAGGTTCCCTCGGTGCGGGTGGCAGAGAGTCGATCTCGCAACGCGCCCGAGGAGCCAAAGGGATGGGCAGCAAGATCGGGCTCGCGGTGGGCCTGATCTTCACCCTCGTTGGGGGCGGTCTTTCGATCTTTCTTCTCTTCGTCCCCGTGACCCGCCTGGCGATGGCCGTAACCTGGGTCGAAACGCCGGCCGTTGTGGTTTCCTCGACGGTACGATCCTGGAGCACCGACGACGGAACGTCATACCGCGCCGACATCCTCTATGAGTACGAGGACGCAGGTCGCCAATGGCGCTCCAACCGGCGCAGCTTCTTCCCCCTTGGATCGAGCGACTATGGCGATCAGAAAGCCACGGCGGACCGCTACCCGCCCGGAGCCGCCGTGAGCTGCTTCGTCCATCCCGAAGACCCGTCACGTTCGGTGCTCGACCGGCGACCACGCCCGGTCTACCTCATCGGTCTCTTCCCGCTGGTCTTTCTGCTTGTCGGAGCCGCTCTGACGACGAGCACACTCAAGAGCGGCCGATCGACCGCAGCCGAGGTGTCGGGGCAAGCGACGACGTCCAGGCGCGACCACAGACCTCAGTTCGAGACCGAGATCGATACGGCCCAACAGACCCTCGAACCCGAGGCCGGGCCCATTGCCAAAGTTGTCGGCATGGTCGTCGTCGCTGCGCTTTGGAACGGCATTATCAGCGTCTTTCTCTGGCAGGTCTATCGGGGCTTCGTCACCGGCAATCCCGAGTGGTTCCTGACGATCTTCATGATCCCGTTCGTCCTGGTGGGTCTTGCGCTCGTCATCGGGATCTTCTACATGGCTCTCGCCGCCTTCAATCCCCGGCCAAGGCTCACCATCGCCCCGTCGTCGCCGAGACTCGGGTCTCGATTGCGGGTCGGCTGGACCTTCACCGGTCGAGCCGGTCGCATCACCCACCTCGAGATCGCGCTCGAGGGCCATGAGAAGGCAACCTATCGCCGCGGGACGAACACCCACACAGACCTTCTGGCGTTCGCGTCCTTCGATCTCGTGTCGACCTCGAACGGCCTTGAGATTCCTCAAGGGACGGTCGAGGTCGAGATCCCGGAGGACACTATGCACAGCTTCACCTCGAACAACAACGGGGTGGTCTGGACTCTTATGGTGCACGGCGACATCCCCCGCTGGCCGGATGTCATGGAAACATTCGAGATCGATGTTCGGCCGCTGGCGCGCGAGAGGCTGCTGCCATGACGGTGCTGCGCATCGACACCGACGACAACAGACGGTGGTATCTGCCGGGTGACACCATCTCCGGCAGGGCCGTCTGGAGCCTCGACGAACCCTGCGAAAAGGTCGAGCTCAGACTCTTCTGGCACACCAGCGGAAAAGGCACCGAGGATGTCGAAATCGTCAACAGCCTCAGCTTCACAGCCGACGCAACCCACGGCGACCGGGCGTTCTCTTTTACCCTTCCGCTCGGCCCCTACTCGTTCTCGGGCACCCTGATCACCCTCACATGGGCGCTTGAACTGATCACTCTTCCCGATGGAGCGGTCGAAAGTGTCGAGCTGATCGTCTCTCCGACACCGGTGGAGGTCCGACTCGAAGACCTCGACCGCGCGCCTCGCGGATTCACCCTGAACCTGACTCCCGGGCGCAACAAGCGGTGACCGGCAGACCCGCGGACAACCCCTTCGCCAGCCGGCGGATCGACCGGTTGGAATACCGATTCCAAGGAATCGATGTCCAATCCATCACCGACCGGCTGCGCAAAACCGGCGGCCGTGGGTCCGTCATCGGCCCCCACGGCAGCGGTAAAACCACCCTTTTGGAACACCTGGCAGAGCGCCTCGATGGTCGGCCCGTGTGGGTCAGACTGAGTGCCCAAACCCCGCGCCCAGTGGAAGCAGCAGTGTCCAAACTCCCACGACCGATCACCAAGGAGCACGCAGTGCTCATTGACGGCGCCGAGCAGCTAGGTCCCTGGTCATGGTGGCGATTGCGCCGAAGGACTCGAAACGCTCGGGCGATCATCATCACGAGTCACAGCCCCGGCAGGCTGCCGACCCTCCACGAGTGCACGACGAGCCAGGAACTCCTCACCAACCTCGTCGACACGCTGGCGCCTGGGATGGCAGAGAACATTGATCTCGACGAGCTTTTCCTCCGGCACGAAGGCAACATCCGGCTGTGTTTCAGAGAGCTCTACGACGCGTGGGCCAGAGGTTGAACCGCCACCGCGCGAAGACGTCGCACATCGCAGAATGGGTCGCGGATGAACGCGGATTGCCGCGGACCTCCTGCCTGGGCCATGCGCCAGGAAATGAGGTGGAACTCCGTGGAAGACCACGACATCGCCCGTCTTTTGAACACGGATTTATCGGATTACACGGATTTCACGGATTCATCACACCGTTGATCACGGCGGAATCGACTGTGGTTTTCAACCACAGTCACCGTGGTTCCGGTCGGTCGCTCCGAACGCGGCGTTCGTTTCGCCCGCCCGCCCCCACGGCTCGCCGCGCCTCCGGCGCGTCAGCTCCGCCTGCAGGTCGCTCGCATCTTCACTCTCCCATTGCCGACCAGAATGCGGACCGGACACTCAATCAGAGATGAATACCGATGTCCTCCAGATTGTCGAGGCCGGACAGTGTGCCGGAGGCACGCGTCTCGGCTCGAGAGATCCGATCGAGAAGCGGCCGCACTTCACGATCGGATCTCTCGAGCCGAGTCACATCGGCCCTTGGTCGAGGTGACTGACCGGCCGGTTGGCCCCGAAGAGATCGATGTGATTCACGTCGGTGAGGTGCCCGATCCGTGAAATCCGCGAAATCCGTGTCCAAACTGCGATGCGCGATGGAATGCGATGTCTTCGTGTGCGATGTCTTGGTGTCTTAGTGTCTTCGTGGTTGTGACGATGGGATGGCGCGATGTCTTTGAGATGATCCGTGTTCATCCGTGTCCAAAATGCGATGTGCGATGTCTCTGCGACCTTTGCGCCTTCGCGGTTCACTCCTTCGGGCGATCGGCGGACATCTGGATCATATTGGCGCCCGCGGCGCGAGCGGTGTCGAGGACCTTGACGATAACGCCGTAGTCGGCCTCGCGATCACCCTTGAGAATCACCGCCCCATCGGGCGCCCCTTCGACCAACGTCTTCATCCGCGCCTCGAGTTCATCCTCGGGCACGATCTCATCGTTGATCCAAATGGTCCCATCAGCGGCGACCTTGACCTCCGGCGGTGTCTCCTCCCGCCCCACGCCCTCGGACTCGGCGGTCTTGGCCTCAGGAAGTTTGAGTTTGAGACGTTCATCGGAAACGAACTGAGTCGTCACCGCATAGAAGATCAGCAGAAGAAAGACCACATCGATGAGCGGCGACATCTGGACCTCGGGTTTCCGCCGACCGGAGAAATTAACGAGGCGCATCAGACTTCTCCTCCCCGTCGTCCTCGTCGATATCCGGACGCCTCACCAGATGGAGGAAATCCATCATCTGGGTCTCGATATCGGTGAGGATCGACACCGCTCGCGCCTCGAGAAACGAGTGGGTGAAAAGGGCAGGGATGGCGATGATCAGACCGGTGGCGGTTGTGATGAGCGCCTGGGAAATCCCGGTCGCCAGCGTTTCATTGATACCGGAACCACCGGTGGCCACAGCCTTGAAGATGTTGATCATCCCGAGGACGGTCCCGAGCAGTCCGAGGAGTGGAGCTCCGCCGACGATGGTCGCCAGAGCCGGCAGGCCCCGCTGGAGTCCGAGCAGCTGCCGCCTGCCGGTATCGCCGAGGATCTCCTTGAGCTCGTCGTAAGGCGCGTACCGGTTTTCGACCATGGTGGACACCAGTTCGGTAAACGGACCCAGGTGCCGGCGACAGTAATCGCTCGCCGCTTTGTAGTCGCGTCCGCCGAGCAGCCCCGAAAGCGCATGGACGACACCCGGCTCGAGGTAGTTGGAGCGTCTCAACACCCACAATCGCTCGATGATGATGGCCACCGCAACCACCGAAAGCAGCCCGAGGGGATACATGACCGGGCCACCGGATCTGTAGATGTCGATTCCGTTCTGTAGAAGATCAAACACATTCACTCCGATCGATTGGGCTAACGTCGCTCGTGGCGACCAACATTGTAGAGAAACGTAATGGTGACACCCTCCGGACCGTTGAGACCGAGGCCGGCGGGGAGAGGTTCGAAATTGAGGCAGTCGGCGATGGCGTCGCGGGCGGCGAAGTCCATGGGCGGTTTGCCGCTCTCGTTGATGATCCGCACACCCGTGATGGTCCCGTCGCGCTCGATGTAGAAGCGAACTTTCACAATCCCGTCGACACCGAAGAGGGCGATCTCGGGGATCCGCCAGTGGCGGCGGACCTTGGCGAGCATGGATTTGGCGTATGGACCCCAGTCATACCATTGGGTGTCGAACGACACCGCTCCGGAGCCGACGCGACCACCGTCGCGATCGGGGTTCTCCGCGATCCCACCCTCCGATGGAGGGAGCATCCAAACGCCGGGTGGCGGCAGCGGGATCGTCGGATTCTGTCGCTGTGACGACTCAGACGGGTCTTTCTCCCCGGAGCCCTCGGGACGTGATTCCCGCGGGTCCTGATCCTGCGGCCGATCTTCATGCTGCTGATCCGGCTGAGGCGGCGGAACCTGCCGCGAAGGCGGCGCCTGTACCTGCGGCGGCGCACCTGGATTGAAGACATCGCCTCCCTGCGCCTGGACGAGCTGACGCGTGTTGCCCTCAGAGGCCGCCCGGTCGGCGAGTTCGCCCTCGCCCCCATCGGCGCGCCGATCGAGATCCGACAGTGGCGCGTCGGGCCTCGTCGGTTTTTCTTCGCGGTCCTCGGCAAGATCGACAAATTCGAATTCGAGTGGTTGTTGGGCGGCAACCTGGTCGGGATCGACCGCAAAGATCGGCGCGGGGGAGGACTTCGACCACGCATCGCGCAACTGTGGGACGATCAAAAACAGCAGCAGCAGATGCAGCAGCAGTGAAATGCCGATGGCTCGGCGAAATGTCCTTCCGTCGTCACGCACGCTGCAACCCTAGCAAGTCCTTTGCCAATCTTATTGCCATTACTCACAATCACAACAACTCAACTCGTCCCGGCGTTCCCATAGACTGGTGTGAGCCCTCTGGGCACATCCGGTTCCCATATCCGTGCGGGATGGCTTTTGCTCACGCGCCCATGTGGCAGGCCCATGGGCCAGGATGGCTGCAGGGACGGTGAACCTAAAGAAAGATGAATCGTAACCTCGCGCGCCATTAGAGGACAACAAACCCAGGAATCGATATCGAATCTGCGACGTTGAATCAAAATACCGAACCTACTCGGTCACCAACAGCATACGGAGGAAAGATGAAACGCAACACCATCGTTCTCTCGCTGGTTCTTCTCGTCGCCACCGGGATCGCTCACGCCGGCAGCTTCACCATCGACCAGGCCCACTCCGATGTGAGCTTCAAGGTCCGTCACCTCGTTTCCAAGACCTCGGGTCAGTTCACCGACTTCAACGGCACCATCGTTGCCGACTTCGAGAAACTCGACGCATCCTCGGTGGTGTTCACCATCAAGACCGCGAGCATCGACAGGAAGGACTACGGGATCGTCTGGAACAAGGCCCTCGACGCGGGCGGGATGATCCTCGGTGACGAGGTCGAGATCTCCATCAACCTCGAGACCAAGAGCGAATAACACCCAGTTCTTAATTTTTAATTTTTAATGTCCCCCTCGGGGAATGGGAGAAAATCCCTCGCCTTCAGGCGAAGACTTCAGTAGGCTTGCGGTACATTGCAGCACTACCGAAAAGGATCGCACACCGTACACGATTTGAAGTAT
>Ga0164313_10000638_pt1 | contig 28859 bp, 24 predicted proteins | sample GuaBasSedimGuay4_FD_113735 | JGI IMG/M metagenome (GOLD analysis project Ga0164313, IMG submission 113735) | Subseafloor sediment microbial communities from Guaymas Basin, Gulf of California, Mexico - Guay4, Core 4569-4, 0-3 cm | ecosystem: Environmental > Aquatic > Marine > Hydrothermal vents... | reverse complement strand
GAAATAATACCGGCGAGGTACCCGATTCCGATATTCAGGGATACCTGGGCGGTATTGTAGATTCATACATTCGAAAATCAGAAAGAACTGCGGGAGGATAAAGTGGTATCTAACAAAACCGTAAAAAGTCAAATGGAAAGAATCCTGAACGAGAACTTCGATGAACTCGATATCAGGTTCACCGATCTCAAGGGACACTGGCGTCACGTAACAGTACCGGCATCTATGGTAGATGAAGAGTTTTTTCTGCGTGGAGTAGGATTTGACGGATCCACACTGGCGGGTATGACCCAGACGGAAGCGGGAGATCTTGTTCTCAGACCCGATCCCAGAAGGGTTTTTGAAGACAAGTTCACCGAGAGAAAAACACTTGTGATCTTTGCCGATATAGTTGATCCGGTAAGCGGAGAAGCTTTTTCCAGGGACCCAAGGAGTATAGCCAGAAAGGCAGCCGGTTTCCTCAAAGAATCCGGTATGGCCACGGACAGCTACTGGGCTCCCGAATTCGAATTTTACATCTTCGATGAAGCCTGCTTCTGGGCCGAACGGGGCAGCCAGGGGTACCGTGTTGGCAGTATAGAGAATCCTGAGAATTCGAAGATCGCCGAAGCCAAAGGCTTTGTCCATGCCTGTAAATCCGGGTACCACATGATGTATCCTGTGGACAGCCTTCATGATATCAGGTCTGAAATCACGATGCAGATGCAGCAGGCGGGAATACAGACAAAATACCATCACCATGAGGTGGGCAGGATGGGTCAGAGCGAGGTGGAGGTGACCTTCTCTCCTTTCCTCAGCGCTGCGGATAATGTCATGCTGACCAAGCATATTGTCCGGAATGTCGCGCTGAAACACGGTCTTTCCGCGACATTCATGCCAAAGCCGGCCGAAGGTGAGCCGGGCTCCGGGATGCATTTCCATATGTTCATGACAGATAAACAGAAAAGAATATTCTATGATAAAAACGGTTACTGTAAACTCAGCGGGCCAGCCTTGAACGCGATTGCCGGGATTCTTCATCATGCTCCCGCTGTCTGCGCTTTCAGCAACGCTTCGGTTAACAGTTACCATCGACTTGTTCCGGGCCAGGAAGCGCCTGTATTCAGATTCTTTTCCGGCCCCAACAGAAGTGCTGCCATCAGGGTTCCATCCTACGCCAGAACGGCGGAATCAATGCGCTTCGAGTACAGGGTTCCCGATGGGATAAGTAATCCCTACCTTTCGATGAGTGCGATACTCATGGCTGCAATTGATGGTATGAGAAAGGAAATGGATCCTGAGAAACTCGGCTACGGTCCGATCGATGAGAATGTATTCGCAGATGGTTACAATACAGATGATCTTCACGTACTTCCCCGGAATCTCGGAGAAGCCCTTGATGCGCTTGAAGCCGACAGGGATTTCCTTGAAGCGGGGGGTGTTTTCTCGAAGAGAATGATTGACGATTACATTAAAATGAAGAGAGAAGAAGTTGCATGTTTCCAGGGAAGCCCTCATCCGAAGGAGCATTCCCTCTATTTCAGCCTGTAGCAAAAAGGGGTATTAAGATGAAGAAGTTACTGGTACTTTTGTTCAGTGTACTCGTTCTAACTCTTGCCTGCGGCGAGCAGCCAGCAGAAGATGTAGTTGTAGATGATAGTACTGATGAAGGAGCATCCACGGAAGATTACGTACTTCCCGAAGCAGATGAATACCTTACCCTGTCCGATTCAATAGGGATCGAACTGGGAGACAGCAACTACGTCTTCGGCCAGATAGCCGGAGCCGACATATCTCCCAAGGGAGAGATCGCGATTCTGGATGCACAGAGAAGCTGCGTAAGCATCTTCTCTCCTTCGGGGGAATTCATTCAGCGCATAGGCCGTCAGGGCAGCGGCCCCGGTGAGTTCCAGCTTGCTGTAGGAATGACATTCTTCCAGGATGAAGAGATCACGGTTGTGTCTGCGGTTACAATTCCCGATTCCCTGCAGCCCGGAGTTGTTGTGGCGGACGCAATGGGGGGGAAACTGATCTATTTCAATTCCGAAATGGAATACATGATGGATGTTCAGGGCTTTTACCCGTCACCGCCGGCTGTAGTAGCAGGTGTGAACGGTGGTGCCATTGTCGGTATGAAACCTGTATTCCTGCAGAGCGAAGAAGGCATGTTCATGGGCTTCACCGTTTCAAGATGGGAAATGGGTGAGACCGAGGCCGCAGTAGACTATTTTGAAAGCATGTCACCATTCGATCCTTCGGACCTGAGTTCGATGGCAGATGATGTTCCTATTTTCGGCGCTACTCCCGAGGGAATCGTATTAACATCGCGACTTTCCACAGAGGTGTACGAATTCACCGTTTGGAATCCGGAAGGGGAAGAACTGTTCACAGTAACGGATGAGAATTTCGAAAGGGTGCGAAAAACTCAGGAAGAGATCGATCTTGAAGCAGAAATGGTGAACAACAGGATGATCCAGCAGGGAATGCCTGAATCAATGGCCAACTGGCAGCCCGACCCGTACAGATCTTCAATAGGAGGACTCTGGATCGATGGTCTTGACAGAATATGGGTAACTAAGGGAACAACCATGACACCATCTTTCAATGTATATGACATGGAAGGCAACCTTCTTTTTACAGCCGCGCTTGATGCGGGCGAAAGAGCCAGTACATGGCAGGTTCTAATCCAGGAGGACCAGTTCCTTGCCTTTGATGCTGACCCGGAGCTTTACCCGCAGGTTTTCATAGGAGGTCTGCCGGGAATCGAAAAGACCGGCATCGAAGAAGAGGGACAGTAATAATTTCCTGAACTTCCGGGAAGGGGGAAGGCGACGCCTTCCCCCTTTTTTTACCTCATTTTTCTAATGGTTTGTGACAGAACCACCAGTCAAAGCATTCATATTCATTCAAACGTTTCCTGGCATCTGCTTCGTTTGTTGCCGGCGGCACGATAATTCTATCGCCTATAAGTTCATTGTTCGGCCATCCCGCCGCCACAGCGCCCTGTTTGTCGGATATCTGCAGAGCTTTTACAGCCCGCACGATCTCATCCATATTTCTACCCACCTCCTGCGGGTAGTACATTATCAGACGAACCTTGCTTTCCGGGTCTACAATGAATACAGCCCGAACGGTATTTGTTCCTTTACCGGGGTGAAGCATTCCAAGTTTCATAGCCACGGAATCGTTTGCGGCTACAATGGGAAATTGAATTTCTACATCCAGTTCAGATTTTATCCATTGGACCCATTTGATGTGAGAGAATACCTGATCGATAGACATTCCAATCAGTTTGCAGTGAAGTTTTTCAAACTCACTGTATCTTCTTTGAAAAGCGACGAATTCAGTTGTACAAACAGGAGTGAAATCTGCAGGATGACTGAATAGTACAAACCAGTTCCCTTTCAGATCACCGGGAATACTCATCGGTCCATGAGTAGTTTGCACATTCAGCTCCGGGAACTCATCTCCCAGCAGCGGCATATTCATTTCTGTCTTTTCCATTTTCTACTCCTTCCGTTCCTGCCAACGATCAATTTCCAAATATAGACTAATACTATCCATGAAGGGGTGTCAAGTTTATCAGGTCTTCAAGTCCGGCTTTCGTTTATTGACGGCACAGCGCTGCCTTCAGTATTGTCGCTTCAAACAGAATGGAGATCCAAACATGAACCGCAGAGAAGAGATGCATGGCCGGGAGAGGATCCCTCCGGAAGCCCGGATGGAGATTGAAAAGTTTTTATCCCAGGGGAAGAAGATAGAGGCGATCAAGGTTTACCGTAAACATACGGATGCAACTCTGAAACAGGCGAAGGAGGCTGTGGAATCGGTTGCGTCGGGCATGGGGATCAAGCTCACCACAGGCTGCCTTCCCGCTTTCGCCAGCCTGACACTTGTCCTGCTTCTTATAGTAAGGCTGCTGTAGCTGAGGGCTGAAGGAAAACCCTGGCCGGCGCGCCATCACCGGCTCTGATCTTAAGCGGAAAGCATATCAGCAGATAATTTCCCGGCTGAACGCTGTCGAGCAAAAGATTCTCAAGTATCGGTATCGATGCGCCCAGGAGTATCTCATGAACAGGTGTTGAGTCCGGCGGGTCCACAGAAAAGGTGTCGATACCCACTGTTCTTACCCCCCGTTCAACAGCAAGTTCAGCAGCGTTCACTGAAAGATATGAGTACTCCATGCCGGAGCCGGGGTTTCCCGATTTATCTGTCACGGTCTTCAGAATCAGTGCTCTGCCATCAAGGGAAATGTTTTCAATATATGCTTTATCGATCTCACGCATGTCTCCGCAGTCGACCACCACTGCAGGCAGGATGAGTCTGTTCATGGGAATGTCGTCAACGAATGTACTGTACCGGGACAGGTGCGCAGGCGGATCGATATGTGTCCCGCAATGGCTGCTCATGGTGAGTTTCGATGTGCGAAAAGCGCCAAAAGCTCTGGTCTCTTTGCAGAATTTGACGTCCCCCGGCCATGCAGGGGTGCAGGCTTCAAGAGGCCTTGTGATGTCGATCAGTTCTTCGGGGGATACTCTGTATTCCATGATTTCCTATTCTATTCCCGAAGGACACTGATCATGCAACGGACATTCATTGCATAGAGGTTTTGCTGGCCTGCATATCTTCTGGCCGAATCGTACCATGATGTGGTTGATCCCCGTCCATTCGGTTTCGCGAAAGAGTTTCTGAAGAGCCGATTCGGTCTCCTCGGGGGAGCGCGTATCTACGAGGCCCAGTCTGTTTGATATCCTGTGAACATGGACATCAACACATATTGAAGGTACGCCGAAAACCATTCCCATCACAAAATTAGCTGTTTTCCTTCCAACCCCGGGGAGGCTCAAGAGGCTCCCCATATCATCTGGAACCCTTCCCCCGAAATCGTTTTTCAGGATTGTGGCGATCCTCTTCATCTGACCCGCCTTCTGTCTGTAGAAACCTGCAGGCCGCAGAAGCTGCTCAAGCTCTGCTGTGTCAATGGAGATCATGGCATCGATATCCGGAGCCTTTTGCAGAACCTGCCTGGAAACCGTTCTTGTAACAGCATCCCTTGTTCTGAGGCTTATTATGGTTGAGATCAGAACAGGAAAAGCATTGCGGGATTCTTCCATAGGGGCAGGTACGCCGAGGGACTTCAGGGTGCTTTGCATCCTGCTGAGAATTACGGTTGGAGTTGATTCAGCCACTAATCGATCCTGATGAAATGCAGTCCCGCCCTGCCGTCAGGGTTGAGTATCAGAGCGAGCTTTCCTTTAAGAAGAGAGACGAGGTCGTCTCCAAGGGCTTCCTTCCTCCAGCCGGTGAGCTCCATCAGAGAGGAGAGTTCTTCCTTGTTGTCTGGCGGGTCTTTCGCAAGAGAGTTGATAAGATCTTTTGAAAGAAGAAGTTCCGGGGAGATATCAAGTCTGCATGATTCCTGTTTCAGAAATATGCGGAGTATGTCCGTGCGAGCAGAAACGCCCGGTCTTGAATGGTATCTGGGGATTTTGGGAATTTCCTTATCCGGAGAGCTTTCCGAATCCGCTATGACTTCAAGGATTTCATCTCCCCATTTTGTTATGAAACCGCCTGAAATACCCCTCACTCTCGAGAGAGCCCTTTTCGAAATTGGCGTTATTGCCGTTATCGCGCCGAGGATATGATCCCGCAGGACGAAATTTCTTGGCTTGTTGACCAGTTTTGCCGTATCCTCTCTCCAGTTGATAAGTGCCCAGAGGGTTGGCAGCCTGCTGTTCCGTACCTTTGCCGTGGACCTGACTTTTCTAAACAGTCTGGCAGCGGCATTGTTGTATGTGGAGGGATCCGTAAGAGATTCCGCCTCCTCAAGGTACCATTCGAGACGTCCCCTTGCTTCGAGTTTTTCGATCTGATTCCTGTATATCTCAAGCAGGTACCTGACGTCATCCAGGGCGTATTCGATCTGATCGTCAGCCAGCGGCCGCAGAGACCAGTCGCTGAGAGTATGTCCCTTTTTCGGATAGATACCGCATTCAGCTTTGATAAGTTTGAAGAGGGCTGTCTGTCTGTCATGACCTAAAAATGCTGCGGCAAGCTGAGTATCGAAAACCGAAGCGAACTGCACGCCCAGATGATGCATAAGAACATCTATATCGTTTCTGGCAGAGTGTATGACTTTAACCGGAGAATCGGACTCAAAAAGTCTGCCGAGCGGAGATAGATCGTCAATCGAAAGAGGGTCTATAGCGACAGGTCCGGAACTGTCCGCTATCTGGATAAGAAACAGATCAGGCCAGTACCTTCTCTCGCCATGGAATTCAGTATCAACAGCAATAGCTTTCTCATCACGAAGCTTATCCGTAAGTCTGTTCAGATCTTCCTGTGTGCTGATCACCCTGGTTCTGTTCAAGTTTCTCCCGATTCAGGTTCAGTAGTTCAAGGAGGAATCAGGTGATTCCACCGCACCCGGACCATCAATAAAACATGTTTCCCTGTGAAAAGGGCAGTATACACCATCTGAAGTTATTTCGTAATAGGAGTAGCCATCATCTGGGCAGTGAAATCCGCCTCTCTGACCGAACTCACCGCTGCTCCGTTCGTACATTTCCGCGAAACTCGACGGGTACCCGTAGCCGGCACTGCTATACTGCCGGACAACTACAGCCAGGCTGTCCCTTAATGTTCTGCAGGCTGAACCTCCCATATCGAACCCGTTTCCAAGATGATCGGCTGAACAGAACAGAATACCATCTTCAGCGTAATAGCGGGAGTCACCAGTTACAGGACAGAGAAAGTCATCCGGCGCACTTCCCTCGGAAAGGGCAGGAATTACTGTTTCTCTGGCGTACGATGAACAGAGGACAGTAGCGTTGCCCAGGACATTATCAAGAGAGGTGTCTCCCGTTATCGCCCAGTTTCCATCTGATCCTGTGCCGAGCCATAGTGTTCTTGAGCCGCCCTGCGCCAGAGAAATGGAAATATTGAACCCGCGGCTCTCATGTCGTCCTGTTCTTATTGCGCCTGTTGCCGGTGCCTCCTCGAGATAACCAAGGGTACCTGGAGTCAGAAGGGCGGCTAGGCTGTCCGACAGGAAAGAGTACGCTTCCTCGATTTCGCCTGCAGCAAGATGTTCGATGTATCCTCTGCCCGTATCTATCAGCCTCTTTCCGGTACTGTCAGACCGGGCTGCAACGGCGGCAATGACCAGCAGGACTATTACAGCTGCTGTAAGGGCTTGCCTCATCTTGTACCGGATGAGCCGGTTGTAGAGGTGAACAGATCGGTAAAATCAAGGCCAGTTCCGCTGATCATAAGTCCCCATTCCTTAGCCGTGTTCTCTCCTCCGAGCCTGTAGAAAACTTCTGCCGTAAGATCAAGGCTTGCATTGTTCAGCGAGAATCCTGCGCGGAGATCCTGATAACTGAATTCGCTGCCGATCTGGCCCGACCAGATCCCATCTATCTGAGCTTCAGTTTCCCCTCTTGTGGCTACTTCTCCTCCGAGTCTCAGGCTCAGCTCAGGGTTGATCGGCAGAACGAAAAAGCCCGAGAGCCGCAGTTCGATGGGGGGTTTGGTCTCTGCCGAATCCCTTCTTTCGCCATGGAGCATATCCCAGGCAGAAAGGTAATATCTGAGCCCCGCGGTGGCTTCGACATTGATACCTGAACCACTTGAGAGCGGGCTGACTATGGTCATGGCTCCGTCAAAGGCGAAGTGCCTGTCGCTTTCAGAGTAATCTCCTGACTCGAGAGCTCCCTTAAGCGGAATCCTGATGGCACCCCTTACAAAAATCCTTGGTTCTCTGGTAAGCCATCCATCAAGGGAAATCCAGGGGTCCACAATCCCGATACCGCCCGATTCTCCGGATCCCTGCAGTTGAACAAAACCGGGAATGATCACCGACAGCGTATGGCTGCTCGTCAATCCGTACCTGCCTAGAAACTGGAATCTGATAACACCTAGACTGGTACTGTATTCATGCTCCTCACTGCTTCCAAGCGAATCCGTCCACCAGTACGAGTTTGCACCGAAATACCCGAAGGCAACGTCACCGTCCATCTGCATGGACTGGAGGGCTTCTGTAAGATTGTTGTAATAAAGAGGGTCGTAAGAGAGAGCAGTACCGCAGACAAGAAGAATAAGAGAAATCGAGATTCGGAATCCAGACATGTGAAGAGTCCTTTCTTCGAATGTTTTTTCCGCTTCAGAAAACTTATAGTATTCTTTAGCAACAGTTGACATATACTGCTAATGCTTTTCTAATAGCATAATTGTCTTTGCGCAAGTCATAACCAGTTCTGTACGAAAGGAAGGTACAATGAAAAACAGAGGTTTAATACTGATCCTGACGCTTCTGCTTGCGGCGGGATCCGCATTTTCTATGCCCTCGATCATGGGGTTTAGAGGAGTGAACAGAGTTCTTGATGCAAGGACCATCGGGTCCAACCAGATGGCATTCGGTCTCGTTGGAAGATACTGGAGCAGTGCGGACAAGTACGACGATCTTCATTTTCGCCCGGTTGGAAGCACGTCAGATACTATCCTGAGCGTAGAAGATTCCGAGCATCTGTCTCAGGGATACTTCACCCTGGATTACGGTCTTACAAACTTCCTGGAAATTGCCGCTAGAATCAGCTACGTCGGCACTTATTACGAATTTGACCTCACACCTCCAAGAAATGAATCCATAGGCCAGTGGGACGGCGTCCACGGCATGGGTGATATCATGCTTGGTTACAAAGCCGGTTTCACACCTACGCCATCCACTGAACTTCTCTGGCTCGGACTGGCAAACTACTTCATGTTCGCTCCCTCGAGCAACCAGATGGTTGAGTGTGAGGAGTACGACGGCAGATTCGACGACCTGACTCCCATGTTTACAATGCGTCAGCCCAGCCTTTCAACCGGACATACTACCATGGGTGTTGATGGACTGGTTTCCCTGGATATGGCTAATGTCTGGCCGGGAACCCCGCTAAGATTGCATCTTAATGTCGGCTACTCCATGTACAAGCAGACAGTAACGTTCAATGATTACAGGCTTCAATTCGACAGTACCGGACACAGGTCTCGTGCTGATGAAGTGCTTGTAAATTCTGCTATTGATGATAACTGTCTGGATTTCGGGGTTGCCCTTGAATTCCCGACTAAATTCGCTGTCATCTATACAGAGTATTCTCTCAAGAAGTACCTGGACAGAGATTCCTTTAACCACGTAGCTTACTTCACACCTGGAATCCGTGTATTCTCCGGCGGTGGAGTCATCATGGATTTCTGCTTCAACATGGGGCTTACCTCCTTTGATCCGGAGTTTTTTGACTTCGGTCATGGTCTTTACCAGAGCGGAAGCGTAGACATAGAGGATAGAGACCAGAGAGCTCCCCTTCCCGATGGCGGAACGCAGGACTGGGGTGTCTCCGGAAGCATAGCATTCTCAAGCGATCTTCTTGTCAGAGCACCTGTAACAACCGGAACCATATCCGGTATGATTACAGACGCTGAATCGGGAGACGCAGTAGAATCCACCGTTTCCTTCCCTGGAACCGCAGCGGCTTCAGCTATCTCCGATCCTGTAACAGGATTCTATTCCGCTACCATTACCGCAGGAAGTATTCCTGTAACGGTAGCAGCCATCGGCTACAAGGCTGCATCGGCTACAGTGGTCCTGGAAGCTGGACAGGATGTTGTTCTGGACTTCGCCCTTGAAGAGCAGGCAGGCCTTGGCCAGCTTGCAGGTACCGTAACCGAATTCGAGAACGGTGATCCTCTGCAGGCAACCATTACTGTAGAGCTTGAGGATAGTACAATTACGTTCGAATCAACCGAAGACGGTATCTTCCTTTTCGATGTTCCCGAAGGAACCTGGACTGTCAGAGCAGATGCAGACGAGTACAAATTCGCTACTGACATAGTGGTCATCACAGCCGACCAGACGTCAATAGTGGACTTTGTACTTAAGCCCGAGCTTGTAACCGGACAGGTTATCTCTTTCGATAACATCTACTTCGATAGTGGCAGCGCCAACATCAAGCCCGAATCCTACTACATCCTGGACAATATGGTTGAGATACTCAACGCCAACCCTAATGCCATGGTTCAGGTAGCCGGACACACAGATTCGGACGGCAGCACAAGCTACAACCAGACACTCAGTGAGCAGAGAGCAGCATCGGTATTCAATTTCCTTGTGCAGCGCGGTGTACCTGCCCGCATGCTGACCACAATGGGATTTGGAGAAGCTCAGCCGGTAGTTCCCAATACTTCCGCATCGAACAAAGCGATGAACAGAAGAATTGAGTTCACGGTTCTCTCAAACAGATAGTCTTCTAAAAAGGGGGCGGTTCATCCGCCCCCTTCCCCCTCGCTTCTTTCATATCCTTCTGATATTATTTCAAAGCACTGTAAACCGGAACACATCAGATATTGTCAATTGACATGTCTTTTTTACTCTGATAGTATAAAACAGCGACAGGTAACAATAGAAACAGCATCGGGAGGGGAAACATGTTCAGGCGAAATCCGGTTCAGAGCTTCATCAGAAATCTGGTCAGGCTTATTATTCTCGTACCACTCTGGCTTCTGCTGGTCTGGTCTGACATTGCCAAATTCGAATCCATGTACATCTGGATTGCCGTGAAATCCATCTTCCTGCTCTGGTTTGCCAACGTGTTTGCGAAGATGTTCTTCATTATTCCTCAATGGCAGAGAATAGTGCTTCTGAGGCTCGGAAGATCAGTCGGAGCAAGGGGTCCGGGGGTCATTGTTGTACCGCCTTTCATATACTCTCTTGCCAGGACAATTGATATCCGGATAACCACTTACGAGGTCAAAGCGACAAAGACGCTTACCAAGGATAACATTCCCGTTGATGTTACTGCTGCAGTCGAACTTGAAGTAGAAGATCCGGAAAGAGCCGCAATCGAGGTTCAGAATTACTGGAAAACCACTGAATGGGCATCCATGGAAGCCCTTAAGAGTACGATCGGCAAGAACGACCTCAGGCCGCTTCTAAGTGAAACAGATCGAATCGCAAGCGATTTAAAGAGCATTATAGACGGCGAGGCAGTGGATTACGGTGTGAACGTCAGGGCAGTCCGCATAACCGATGTGGGAACGCCGCCCTCATTGATAGAGGAGCTTGCTGTCATCGCCCGTGCGGAACGCGCGGCTAAAGCCAAGATGATTCAGGCAGAGGCGGAGAAGACCGTAGCCGCATCTCTGAAAGAAGCCTCGGAGATGCTTGCTCAGCAGCCCGATGCCATGCAGCTGCGGCAGATACAGGCTCTGCTTGACATATCGAAGGAAGAGAGTTCCATGGTTATCATTTATCCCATGGACAGCATGACAGGAAAGCAGATTGCCTCAGCAACTGCCGGCAACCAGACAGGCACGGGCAAGCAGAAGGCTGTACAGTTCTAGGTGTCCGAATAAGGGTTAAGGAGTAATTACTCCTTTACAGAAGGCGTGATACCCGTTTTCTTCCACTGAAGGAATTGCTGAATTATCTTCCTGTGGTCAAAAGCAATGACATCGGGAATATCGTCCGGCGCATAAGCAACGGCTTCCGCGGCATCATCTCCGCCTTCGGGACAGCCGTCGGCTCTGCAGTAATAGACTACACTCACCGTGTCTCCTCGCGGGTCTCTCCAGGGCTTTGAGTAGACATGGAAAATGCTTACAATCTCAATATCCAGGGAGGTTTCCTCCCTGGCTTCCCTTCGTACCGCCTCAGCCAGGCTTTCCCCAGGATCTACGAACCCCCCCGGAATAGCCCATCCCGGTGGAGGGTACTTGCGTTTGACCAGTACAATGTTTCCATCGGGAAGTTCGATTATCGCGTCGACTGTAATAAGCGGCGTTACGGGTCTCATCATGTCTCCGTTTGTTACGTTTGGAACAATCAGTGTATATTACCGTATATATACGATGCAGACCGATGGAGAACACCTCTTGAAAGGATAATAATGAAGAAGTATCTGATAGTGCTTATGATCGCGGGACTTATAACTGGAGCCTGTGGAAGTTCCGAGAGCGCAGCCGATGAAACGTCCGGGGGGCAGCCGGTAGAAACGACCGGAGAGCTCACATGGTTTGAAGATGATTTTGATGCTGCAAGCGCTGAAGCCGCCGCATCGGGAAAACTGATGCTTATTGATATGTACGCCGACTGGTGCGGTCCCTGCGTTACCCTTGGCGAGCAGTATTTCACAAGCGATGAGATGTACCCGGTTCTTTCGAACTTCGTTCTTCTGCGGCTTGATGTCGATAATCCTGATGTAGCTCCCTATGCGCAACAGTACAATGTATCGGCAATCCCGTGTGTGGTAATAACTGAAGCCGACGGTACGGAAATAGACAGGATCGTTGGAACCACACCGAGTATAGGGGAGTACGTAACCGCTCTCGAAGCGATCATTCAGTAGTTTACCTGGAAATAGTTCAGTGAAAGAGCGGGGAGTTTCAGAACTCCCCGCTTTCTGTTACTCTCCGGCAAGCTCCAGAATGTAGAGCTTCTGGTACCCGTCGAGAGGGTCCAGCGACCAGGCCAGTATACCGAACTCATCCACATGAACCTCCCAGAAAAGACCCGGGAGCCCGGTTATGCCGGGCAGTTCAGCGGTGAAAAGGTGATTTCCCTCGTAATCGAAAACATCCAGCGTAGGTGTCTCTTCGGTTCCTCTTCTTACCCAGAGCCTTTGCTGATCATCGATTCCCATAGAATGGATCTTCCACCGGAAAGGATCGGGCAGATAGTTCAGCTGTCCGTTTGCACCCATGTTCCTTGCTCTGGTGTTCCAGAACTCAGCTTCCTCAATGATTTCCGGCTCACTCTTCTCGGCCATCGGGATGTCCAGTCCGAATTCGACGAAGACCTCTCCATTCACGTCAAAACCGGTGATCCGGTATTCCTCCGTGTCTCTCTTCGCGAGGAAAACGTTACCATCCCTGTCTGAAGTGAATACATTCGCGAAGTAGGACTCGTTGATCAGGACTGTGAAATCGACGAAATCAAATGGAAACGTGTTTTCCCAGTATGTAATAAACGGTTCTCCCGAATCGGATTCGTACTTGCCGACGACAGCTGTTACTAAAAGCTGTCCGTCCACTACGTCGAATGTATTGTGGGTTCCCACATATGTGTTTGATTCCGCAGGAGCGATCCAGAGTATAGGCTCACTGAGGATTTCTGCAGTTATTCCAAGCCATTCACCTTCTGGACTGAATGCATGCAGTCCCCCGGTCTGCTGGTCCAGAATTACAATGCGTCCATCTGTAAGGCGTGTCATCGACAGTGGATTTACGACCTCTCCCGGTCCGGTACCCCTGCGACCGTATTGCCTGACGAATTCTCCTCCGGTTGTGTACTCACGCACGCAGCAGGCTGGACGGTCAAGGATGAGGATGTTTCCATCGAGGGTATGAGAGGAGGCTTCTATTGAACCGAGAACGAAGTTTGAATCACCGAGCTCCACTCCGATCGAATCGACGAACAGGAGTTCCAGAACAACTTCGGTATCTTCGGCGGGCTCATTGACAGCTGGCTCCTCCTGCCCGTTTCCACAGGCTGCAACCGCAAGAGCGAGAATAAAAGAGATACAGGTCAACAGATATTTCATATTACACCCTCCTTATTACTACTGATATATTTCCTGTTATATGGAACTAATATATATGAAAACACCGAATAACCGATGAACAAATAATAACACACTTGTTAAGTAGTTATCTGTAAAGCGTTTCTGATAGGTTTACGTCATATGCAGAGGATGTTGAGGGAGGAATAGTGAGAGTCGGATTTGACGCGACCAATATTCTGGGGCACAGCGGGATCAGAACCTATACGCGAGAGCTTGTGCGGGCACTGGCTATCGAGTATCCGAATGATGAATTCTTGCTTTACACATCGTTCAGTTCTTCAAAAAAAAGTGCACTCCTGAAAATCTTCGGACAGTATCCGAATGTCAGGATTATCGGAGGGCTTCCTCATCCCCGAATGCTGGGAGACAGCCTTAAATGGCTGACGATTCTCGCAACCTCCGCTGCATGGAGGGTTAACGAACGCAAGCTGGATTTTATCCATCTGACTGATCCTTACGGCGCTGTTGCGCTTCCCGGATCCTACATAGCAACGATAAATGATATTTTCCCCATAACTCTACTACAGTACAGGAACTCATATCTTGAGAGGCTGTACCTTCGCAGAACACCTGTTCTGCTGCGAAAAGCTTATGCTGTCATTACTCCGTCACGCTACGTTGTTGAGACTCTAAACAGCAGATATCCTTCCTGCCCGCTCGATATAGTACCTGTTCATGATGCTGCGTCCACTTCGTTCAAACCTCTGAAGCCGGATGAGGAACTCCTGGGGCGGTACGGGCTCTCCGAAAACTCTTACTTCCTCTTTGTCGGCCGGGTTGATCCTCGAAAGAATCTATCCAATCTGCTTGAAGCCTATTCGCTTCTTTCAGAGAGTATCCGCAGGGAGAAGCATCTTGTTCTTGTCCTGTCCGGAAGCCGGGAAGATAAAGAAGTTTTCGAAACTGAAAATGATATTACTCTCAAAGATCCGTCAGTGCATACGATAGAAGGCGTATCAGAGGGCGATCTTGTTCAGCTGTACTCTTCTGCAGCCGCGTTCGTGTTTCCGTCTCTTGAAGAGGGGTTCGGTCTCCCCATAATAGAGGCGATGCGGTGCGGTTGTCCTGTTATTACATCCAGCGCATCGTGTCTTCCGGAAATAGCTGGAGATGCGGCGATACTTGTTGATCCGCACAGCGCAGAGGAGATTGCCGAGGCAATGACGGCTATGATCGATCCTGCAGGTGTGCGTTCAAAGTTCATATCCATGGGTTTTAAGCGCGCTGAACATTTTTCGTGGAAGAATACGGCGATGGAAACAATGGAAGTATACAGGGATGCCCTGAAGCAAAAACGTAAATAATCGTACTTATCGTTTTAGAGAATTGTATCTCTTAAGCAAGGCAAGATTCAGGGAACTTCTGTTCTTTGCGAAAGCCAGATAGAATTTTCTTTCTCTTGATCTGTCGAACTTTCTTCCATAGGGACGAGTTCTCTTCTCATTATCGATTCTCAGGGAATCGATTTTCCTGAAGGGGATTAAATACTTCTCCTGATGATTTATCCCGCCCCATTTTGAAACATAATATTTTCTGTTATTTACAAAGAAGTATGGGTTCAGCCTTTGAATCCTTTCGTCGGAATTGATCACACTGCTTCCCTCGTGAAATGTTTTTCCAGACAGAAGGCAGGCAACAAGAGGATTGTCAAGATCATCCAGCGTAAGGCTGGTATTGATGGATTCAATACCCCGGATAAGTTGTACTCTATAAAAATAATCGCAGTCCTCAAAATATGCAGGGAAAATATTCTCATCAAAATATCCTGCGTCTCTGAATGCGCCCGGCATCAGTATACAGGCGGCAAGCCCATGGGAAAACTTCCAGTCATCTCCGTATCTGCCATGTGGTCCCGTTACTGTAATGAACGCTTTGTCATGTGCTTTCTGAGCCAGAGAGATCATTTTGTTAATATCCCCGGGGTGAAAGCGAATATCACTGTTGATAAAAAATACATAATCATAATCGCCCTCATCGTATCCCAGGTAAAGCGCCTCATTGAAACAGTGTGCCACACCTATATTGTATCCAATGTTGTGAATGAACTCATTTTCAGCATCCGGAGCGATTCTCCCCGAACTGATATATTCGGCGATCTCCGGATCCTCTGATACGAAGTGAAGCAATAGATCCCAGTCATATTGAGTATCAATCGAATCAATGGTCTGTCTCAGAAGATCGCATCTGTTCAATGCTATCGTATGGAAGAGGATTTTCAAGCCGGTAAGCCCCTTTGGGTTAGAAGAAAAGCGGGGGGTTGTGCACCCCCCGCCGTTCCCATCAAGAAAACAGGGTTAGAATTTTACAGCTCTAACACTCTCTACGATATCACCTGCTGTGAACCTTACGATGTACATTCCGGCTGCGAGACCATCGGTACTCCAGTTAACAGAATGCTGTCCCGCTGCGAATTCATCGCTGAGCAGATTTTCAACTACGTGTCCGCTCATGTCGTACACCATAATCTCAACTTCGCGGGGGCTGCCGAGGTTGAAGACGACTGTTGAAACTGCTGAAACAGGGTTTCCAGCAATTGCAAACCCGCCATTTGGAAGAACAGGATACTCGGTGTCTCCTATTCCAACACTGATGATTCCACCGAGCCAGTAGGTTTCACCGCAGCTGTCCGGTGTGTCATCCCACATTGGATGCTCCTGCCCGCTCTGGGCGTATGTATCCCATTCTTCAGCCCTGTAGGCTGCCTCGTACATGGAGACAAAGCCATCGCTGTTCATGTCGGGATCTCCGGGAAGACTTCCGCCGGGAACGCTTGTTGCAGGAGGAGTGGAACCGTGCATGGCTCCTGTCCAGTAGTACACATACTCATCGTACTCCGGGTATGTCGCTCCTGCCCAGCTTGATTCAGTGGCGTTGGCAGCACTGGCGAATGTCCTTGGCTGCGCTGCTCCTCCGTTGATGACTTCTTCAAGGAAGCCTCCCGAGAAGCATTGTTCCATGACGACATGTACGGATATTGCGGAGAATGAATCCATGTATCCCATGAAAGTGTCATCATTGAGAGTACCGTTCCAGAGGTTGAGGATAACCTCGGGCGGTACATCAAAGCCGCCTTTGCCGGTATTTCCATGATCGGTGGTGAAAATAAACAGATGATCATCAGGGCCGACCATGGCGTTGATCGCATTGTAGCCGCTGGTCACCCCTGCGGCAGTGGCATCGTAGATGATATCATCATCGGTGTCGCCATCGAAATCGGGATTCGAATTGAGACCATTGGACAGATCCGGGGCCGGATTGAGCCCGTCGGAGAAGCAGACGATTATATGATCATCTGGAAGCAGGTAGTCATGAGCAAGAACGGTGTAGATAAACTGAACATCACCGTAGTACCTGGTGTGATTGTTTCCCTGATTGGCTCCGCCGGAGATAATCCAGGCGTACATGTGCTCGGCATTGGCTGCGGTGGATTGCACGTTTTGCGTGAACCATTCTATGAATTCCTCGCGCTGACCCTTTCCGTCGGCCTGCGGAAGGCATGTATGGGTGACGTTCATTCTTTCAAGGGCGTTGGGGGGAGTCATCATTCTGACAATTTCCATATCACCGTTCAACCCGACAAATACCCAGCGGCACGGATGTGCCCAGTTTGCATAAGCCATATCATCGATAAGGACAAGGTAGGCATCCATTGGAACGGTCTCTTCTTCCTGCCATGTCTCAACTATTGAACCTTGGGGGAGGACCGCGTCCAGCACCATGACTGATCTGCCGGTGATGTTACCGTTCAGTATTTCGGAGAACACCATATCTGCCGCCGAATTAGCATCAACAGCGCTGCTGGCGCCTGCAAATGCAGCAAGCAGAACAAGAATGGTCAGTGCTTTATTCATTATACCTCCAAGGATTATGATAAATAGGGAATAATTAGCTATACATTAACATCTTACTGTCGTATGGAGATGTAGTCAATAGGGGGAGTATTGTTTACGGAGCCAGTAACTTCATGTTCCGGATCTCCCGGATGAAGAAAACAGCAGTTACGCAGGCTGCCAGAAGGTCCGCCAGCGGGAAAGCGGCCCATACACCTGTCAGGGGGGGTGATATCAGATATGGAAGCAGCAGCATAAGCGGGATAAGGAAGAATATCTGTCTTGAGATCGATAGAACAAAGGAAATACCTGCTTTTCCAAGGACCTGAAAGGTTCCCGCTCCTATTACCTGAAAACCTACAACAGGCATCATGAGAACAAGTACTTTCAGTATTCCAGCCCCGGAGGAGATAAGAATCTCGTCGTTGCTGAACAGGCTCAGCATGAAACGTGGAGCCAGTTCAAAAAGAAGCCAGTAGGCTCCGGAGAGAACAGTCGCTGAAATTACCGCATACTTGAGAGCCTTCTTTACCCGCTCGTATGACCCTGCTCCATAATTGTAGCCAACAACGGGCTGGAGCCCCTGGATCAGACCGAAAAGGGGCATAAGGGCGAACATCAGCATCCTGTTGGTTACTCCGAGTGCGGCAAGATGAATTTCGTGGCCGTAGTGCATGATAGAGTTGTTCACAGCTATGGCCATGATACTTCCACTCACTATTCTGGCAAAAGAGGGAGATCCGATACGCAGCACGTTGAGAGACTGGCGGAGCCTCGGAACAAGATGCTTCCAGTCGAATTGAAGATGACTTCTGCCTCTGAAGAAATAACCGGTAATCCACGCGAATGCAGAAAGCTGTCCAATGACCGTAGCGATGGCAGCACCTCTGATACCCATGTTCAGGACGAAGATGAAAATAGGATCGAGGATGATATTCAGCCCAGCTCCTGCGAACATGCTTATCATGGCTACCCTGGTGTTGCCTTCTGATCTTGCGATGTTGTTGGAACAGACTGTTACTGTGAAAAAGGTCCCTCCAAGTAGAATTATTGAAAGGTAGTCCCTTGCGAAAGGGAGTATACTGCTGCTTGCGCCGAAGAGCTTCAGCACTGGATCAAGAAAGATCAATCCTGAGAGGGAAATCAAGAGCCCGAAGAGTGCCGCAAGGAAGAATGAACCACCTGCTATTCTTCCAGCCTCTTTTTCTCTGCCTGCTCCCAGTTTCCTGGAAATTATCGATGCTGCTCCTATGCCGACAGTCTTGCCTACTGCAAGCAGGAAGAGCTGTATCGGGAAACAGACCGCAAGGGCTGCGAGAGCGAGTGTTCCCACTCCCTTGCCGACAAAAATAGTGTCCACGAGGTTGTACATGGACATAACCAGCATGCCGGTTATGGCTGGACCTGAAAGTCTTATCAGAAGCTTGCCTATGGGCTGGGTTCCAAGAAGAGCGGTTCGTTCCGCGGAGTTCATCTTCGCCTTTTTCATGATTGAATATTCAACAGAACCAGAGCTGTCACAGTAAGTCCCACAGCAATCCGTTCCCTTGTTCTCAGCCTCTCTTTGAAGAACAGCCAGCCGGCAAGACTGAGTAAAACTATTGTTCCGGCACTGTAAACAGGGAATACGATCGCGGTTTTCAGCCTTGACAGAGAGAGAATGAGAAAGAATGAAGCGAAGTAATTGGGTATGCCAACCGCAATACCTGTAAGAAAATGCGATAGACGAATACTCTTTCTCCGTCTGAAGGTTTTCCATCCGCTTATCAGGAGAGCTGTTGTAAAAACGAAGAAAAGAAAAAGGCTCTTCATTTCAAGAATGCCATATCTCTGATAGACTTTGTTGCTGAATTCCGACATGCCTACAGTAAGAAAGAGTATCAGCAGTACAGGTTTGAAACCCGCCATTATGCCTGCTGGATTGGAAAGGTCAATATTTGCGAGCAGAATGGACATCAGAGCCAGTAATATGCCGATCCACTGCATTCCTGTTGGAAGCTCGCTCCACAGAATTATTGCGAAAAGCATGGGAACCAAAACACCCATTTTCGAAAAGCTTCCGGCAAGGCTTACTCCGCTTTCTCTTATAGCTTTCTGAAGGTACATAAACCCGAGAAAATATAGAATACCAGAAGGAAGTCCGGTGACAAGCGCCCATCCGGCGCTGCCTGCAGAACTGAATTCGCCTCCGCTCATTACCGCCGGGAATTCAGTTGATAAACTCCTGAACGCTTCTGTAAAATGTATCGCCGGGAAACGCTTCGAGAGGAAGAAGAAGAGGGAGAGGAGCGAAGCGACCAGGTAGTTGAAAGTTGTTACAGTATACCGGTCCATGTTCCGGGATTCACTTACTTTGAATATCAGCGCTATTGAAGTGCTGCAGGTTATTGCAAGAAATAGATAGAGCAGGTTACAGCCTCCGGACTATCTGCAGACCGTGAGAAGCCTGGTAAGTGTTGAAGGCTCTGTTTCATCAATGGTTATACGAAGCAGGTAGAGCCCTGCTGCGAACGAAGATACATCCAGTTCAAGTGTTTCGATGTGTTCGTATGCAGCCCTGCTTGAGATCATCCTGCCGGAAGTATCGTACACTTCTATCAGAACCCCTTCATTAGTGGATGGAAGGAGTATAGAAGCCATTTCCCCGCATGGATTCGGCCATAACCGGATATTCTGCGGTGTAACAGGTGTATCTCCACTCACTCCCGTTCCCGAAGGGCTGAAAAGAGCTGCGTCGAACGCTATGTACTGCCCGCCAGTGCCGGTATAGTCGCCAAGTGTCAGATAGGAATCGTAATCGAGGTTGAAGTTCCCAAGGAGCGCCCACTGGTCGCTGTAATTGCCCTGGTTCAGGCTTATCTCCACCGTTCCTGTCGAGGTTTGCAGCTTGTATATCCCGGTTGCCGAGGCATATACGGGCGGGATGTAGACGTACACATCGTAGTCCCCCTCACCAGGCAGTGCCGGGTGCCATTCTGCAAAGCATGTATCAGGGAGGGCTCCCGTTGAATAGGTCCACCACGCATTACCATCATAACCGCTTCCCGCAAGGTGCCAGAATCTGCAGTCCGCGTACCTGTAGAAACCTCTGCATCGATCGTCTACGAGGGTATCCGGCTGTGCCGGAACCGGAGCCTGAGCGTAGAAGAGCTGACTGACCCCAATCTCCACATGCCCGTTGTTGTAGCCCGGCCAGTCGTACAGAACATCTTTGCCGTTGTAATAGTTGCCCCAGCCGCTTTCATTCGCGTCACCAAAAGGATCGTTCACAACCACGGTATGATCTGCGTAGTATCCATTGAAGAGGATTATGTGGCCGTACCCCAGAACTGTACTCGAACAAATAACCGGATAATTAGTGTCAATCTGTCCGGTGAGGGTAGACCATGATGTCCCAGCCCATGCGGAGCTTACCTCATGCTGGTTGAGAAAAGCCACCATGTTGTTCCACCAGGCGCTTCCATCGGGGCAGATGAACCCGTGAGCGCCGGGAACGAATACCCCTCCGGGGCTTTCACCCAGGTCATCGTAGGTAAAATCAAGGAAAGTGTATTCTACAGGAATGTAATTGCCCCACAGGCTCCAGTGGCCGGGGGATGGATATGAAGCCCAGATGGAATCAGGTGTAAGCATCATGTAGTACTGAACTGCCATCATGCATGAGGTAGGGCCGCAAGACCAGCTGCCGTCGAACCAGTCCGGCGTGTCCCACCTCTGGTGCATATAAGGAACATCGAAATGCGCGTCCCGATCGTCCGTACTGAAATCCACTGCGAGATCGGGGAGAGGGGGTACATCCATTCCACGAACGCTGCCATCACCGGCATCGCTCCAGATTATGCTGCCGTTCTCAAGCTCAAGAGGATACAATGGAAATACATTTTCCGTAAGGATGCTTTCGACTCCTTTGAGAGGATCCAGGCTGCAGACACTTCCAGACACAGGATACATCCCCTGAAATTCCAGCAGCGAAAAGAGAACATTTCCCTCTTCGGTCCAGGAGGGAAATAACCCGGAGGAGTGTTCAAGGATCACGTTACCCTCAGGGTCCAGCACGATAAACCCTCCCTGAGATATTTCAGCGAGCAGCATACCACCAGGTCCCGCGGTAATCCTTGAAAAGGTTACTTCATCGAAGCCGGAGATCTCCGAAAATTCTCCGGAAAGAACATCAAGCCAGCCGATACCGCCGGTTTCTCCCGTGTAGAAAACAGATTCCCCCTGGCAGGCCAGCCATGCGGAAAAACCTCGGACGGGCCAGCTCCGCAGTTCCCCGCCATGGAAACTGTATTCGGTGATCGTCTCTCTTTGCGCGATCAGAAATGTGCTTCCCGAACATTCGAACGGTCCGCTGAAGTAATCACCCTCGAACAGAACAAGCCTCTCTCCTTCATCGGTAATACTTACAACTCTTTGAGGTTCACCGGGAGGACATTCCTTGAAAAGGACCCCTTCGCAGGTTTGAAGAGCATTTCGTCCTGCTCCCGGCTGAAGGGAAAGCACTTCAAACTCTCTTTCACCATCTGCAATGTAGAGCCCCGCGTGGCGTCCGTCAGTGTAAAGCAGCCCGTCCGTTGTACCCTCAAGCGGTATGGTGACCGCCCAGGGGTCGGGAAGCCCGGCAAGCAGAAGGAAAATGATCAGTGCAAACAAGAGTTTACTTTCTTCTTCCTACGGGAGCAATGTAAATAACAAATTCATCTTCTCCATCGAATCCAAGAAGAGAATCCATCTCTTCCTGATCGTATGCCCCTATACCGCAGGTGCCCAGGCCTGCCGCGGTGCAGGCAAGGTAGAGGTTCTGGCAGAGGTGCCCGGCATCAAGGGCGATAACCTTGTGTGAAACAGGGCCGTATCTCCACTCGGTTCTGTATGGGATAACGGACCAGACGAACGTAACAGCGCACCTGCCGCAGAAAGGCTGATCGAGACATCCGCCGGCTACCTTTTCAGGAGGGATCTGCTCTCCAAGGTATGCAACGGAATGATCGAGGGGAAGATACCTGTATACTCCCTGCTCAAGGCCCGAAACGTTATTAACGAGAAGGTACGTCTCAAATGGATGGCGCGCTCCCCCGGAAGGGACGGTTCGCAGGGTTGCGACCCCTTCTCTAAGAACTTTCTGTACGCCTTGTGTAGACCACAGGAGCCAGGAGAGCTCCTCAAGGCTGACAGGATCATCCGTGAATGTTCTTACACTTCGTCTGGAGTTGATAACCTCCAGAATACTGATATCCGGAATAACTCCCGGCTGCACAGCGGGAAGATCAATGACAGGTGTCCCGTCATCAACCGGCTTCTGAACATCGGGATGATCGATCCCCTTCGACTGGTCGCTCTTGAAACCATCGAGCAGGTCCCAGTTCGCCTTAAGAAAATTAATTTCTGGCATTAACCATTCCTCCTTTCCGGTCTGATAAGATAAATCGATTTGATTCTTTCGTAATATGTTAAATCCGTTAGGTGAAAGGGGACGGAGGTAATTAGAAATTCCAATTACCTCCGTCCCTGTTTGAACCCGACGGGGAGGCTTTCAGAAATTTCGCACTGGCGGGGATATTGAACCTACCGTATCAGAATAACCCGCCTGACAGCATATTCTCCGCAGCCATCCAGCACGATCAGGTAGCAACCGTCCGGAAGCAAGGGATCTACATCCCATACAAACGAGTGTTCGCCAGCGGTGTAAGAGCCGGCAGAGAGCGCATCCACCGACCTTCCTGAAAGATCATAAACTTTCAGTTGCACTTCACCAGGATCATGCAGGTTGAAACTGATACTCAGACTGGATGCGAACGGATTTGGATAAATGCTTAACCCGGTAGCAACTGAAGTGGGATTCGACTCAATTCCCATTTCCTCTGCAACGTAATCGAAAAGGAAATCCATCACGCTGATTCGCACATCAGGATGAGCGTAATTTGTCATGAAGACTACAGCGGAGTTTTCCGCCGGGCAGAAGAACACTGATGTGTTGCCGAAATCAGCACTGCTTGAGCCGTAATGACCCCAGATGAGTCTTCCGAAGAAATCATCCCGCATCACCCATCCGAGGCCCTGAAACGGATCGAGTGAGGGATAGTGGGCAGTCAGCATTGTGTCAACAGTGCTCTCCTGAAGGATACGGATACCCCCTGTCTCACCCCCCTGCATGACTGCTATCAAAGGTTGTGACAATTCCAGAGGGTCCGATTTCAGCAGTGCTCCAGGGTACCAGGGTGCGCTTGCATAGCAGCCATATGGAGAGATGAAAGAGCCGCCTGAGTAGGCATACAAGGCAGCCGTGTTCATCGTATCTACTGATGTGATAAGGTAGCTTGTCTGATCCATAGAAAGAGGATTGAAGATATACTCCCTGCAGTGAAGATCAAAGGAATCGGAGAATGTGCTTACCTGCTCGATAATTGCAGCCAGCACAGCCTGTGAGCGGTGAAGGTTGTAGACGAACTGAGTCCCCGGCTCGAAATTGTGGAAGCTCTGGTTAACATCGTACCAGATGCCTCCAGGTACGTAAACCTCCTGTATGTACTCGGTGTTGGAGTAGGTGCTGTCCCCGGCTACCATTTCTCCGGAAAAGACAGTTGTTACTGCTCGCAGGCTTGAAGTATGGGAGAGTATCATGCGCGGAGTGATGGGAGTACTCGGGTAATTGGGATTCCGTATCTCATAGGGAAGGTAATCGTTAACGTCTGCATCAAGGTCTACCAATCCCTGTTCCCATAGCTGCATGAAAGCTATGGCTGTAAAAGGTTTTGATACTGACCATAGAACGAAGAGAGTATTATCGTTGACCAGCGAATCAGTGTAGCTTAAGTTTTTCACTCCGAAGTATCCATCCCAGACCAGCGAATCACCATAGAAAGCGCATGCGGCAAGACCCAGAATGCTGTATTCAGTATAAAGGCTGTCTATGAAGTCGTCTGGTGGCGCTGCTTCGACAGAGTTCATACAGAAAAACACCAGCACAGTGAAAAGAAATATCTTTATCATGTTCTTCTTCCCTCCTGAAACGATTGGTCAGGTAAGGAGAATACATAAGATGTGAATCTGTTGAAGCGGAAGAACGTGTATCAGGTATGCACCTTACCGAACCCACGTGGATATTAACCCTTAATATCCTAGATATGGAATCTTTATACGCATGTCAATGTAACAATATACCAAGCACACTGATAGGAATATTAGTTACTAAATAGCGCCATGGGCGGCGTCAGGTGAAAAATAAGGTTCAGCCGTAATGTTCCTATTGGTACCTCGCAAACTAGTAGCTTCAGGGAGCTGCGGTCCGGGCTCCCTTAAGATACCTATCGAACCACCTGAGCTGTTCCCATAGCACGTGTTCCACACTTTCCCGGGCCCGGTAACCGTGATCCTCGAAGGGCAGCAGCACCAGTCGGGCTGTGCCGCCCGAACCGCGCACTGCTTCGAAGAAGATCTCGGATTGGAACGTGAGAGTCCCCGGGTTGGAGTCATCGTCACCGTGGATGATCAGGATCGGTTCGTTGATCTGGTCTGCGAAGAAGGTCGGTGAGAGCTGGATATATACATCCCTTGCCTCGAAGAGAGAACGACGCTCGGACTGGAAACCATATGGCTGGTTCGTCTTGTTGTATGAACCGCTCCGCGCGATGCCAGCCTGGAACAGATCTGTGTGAGCCAGCAGGTTAGCAACCATCAGAGCACCGTGGCTGTGACCGATTACACCGATCCGCTCGGGATCGGCAACTCCCATCTCGACTGCCTTTGCCACTGCTGCCTCAGCATCGGCGACCAGCTGCGGCACGAAAGTGTCATATGTGGTTTCGGGATCGCCTATCATCGGCATGGAGGTTCTGGCAAGCACCGCATAACCTCTGAGAAGGAAATACATCGATGAGGAACCGTACAGGCGCAGGAAACGCTGGGCTGAACCTCTGACCTGTCCAGCAGTTGTTGCACCGGAATACTCCATCGGATAAGCATCGATAACCGTTGGCAGGGGTGTGCCGTCTTCGTAGCCAGGTGGTAGATAAAGCTGAAAACTGAGGGGTACACCATCCTCACGCTCATACTGAACAATACGCGTCTCGATCTCGCGCAGCTGAGGTGTGGGATCCTCGAAGCGGGTTATGGGTACTTGAGAAAGAGCCCGGGTGGCCTCACCCTCGGATGCTTCGATCTCATCACCCAGAGTGGCCAGGTAATAATTGGGTACGTCCAGCTGGGACTCGGAGCGTAGTACGAAGTGATCATCGTCGCCGGCGAATGCCTCGAAGTACTCATAGCGATCGGGGGGGCAGCGGAACAATCGTCGGGATTCACCTGTGTACATGTCCCGAAGGTCCAGGAAGGGTCGGTCACCTTCTTCGGTACCACCACTTCCAGCGAAATAGACGGCGTTACCGTATTGACGCATAACCCACTGTCCGTTTGAAAGCTGATGGTAGACTGGATTGCCGGGATTGCCATAGCGGTCCCCCTCGTCAAAATCGTACCAGAGGTTTGCAGTGCCCTCATCCACATCCAGTAGCCAGAAGTATTCCCAGCGGCTCATACGATCCCATTGAGCAAGCATGAGAGTACCATCTTCGGCACCCCAGACCTTCTGCCAGATACGGTGCTCAGCCTGGAAGACTTCCTCGGGCTCGCCTGTGAAGGGCGCACGGAGTCTCATGAGCCGGTCGCGGTGGGGTACCTCGGCAACGGGATCACCACCGTCGAGGGCTTCGACCCAATAGAGCTCGTGGGGTGTTGTGGCGCGCCATGAGACCGAGCGCGGTCCATCCGGCACACCATGGATAGGTACCGCATCAGCCAGGGGGAGCGACGCGATACTCGCCACAAACTCGCCTTGCGCATTCCACACCTCGATCTCCCTGGCGAATCGCCACCAGGCCACCTCATGGGACCAGGGGCTGACCACACGCTCCACAAGGATGTACTCACCATCCGGGGAGAAATCGGCGTTGTAGTAGTGTGCATCATCGCTAATAACGCTCACATTTCCATTGGCCGGATTAACGATTGCCAGTTCCGACTTGTAGTAGTAATCGAAGAGGTCGTCGTCGTGGGCGGTTTGGAGCAGGTTCCTCGCCTCGTAGGTTGATCGCGCAGATGCACCGATTCCCTCAACGACTTTTGGTCCGACCGGAATGACCGGCGGGTCGGGTACCTGTCCGCGTTCGGGAATGCTGAGGACCAGCAGACGCTCCTGATCGGGCAGCCAACTCACCGCGGTGCCCATGAGGGGATTGAGGGCTATTCCCTCTATTTCGATCAGATCGCCCTCCACCGAGCCGACCCACAGACCAAGGTGGTCAGAATCACTGATAGTAAGCGCAAAATGCCGGCCATCCACGGTATACTCCACGTTGTGGACTTCGGTACCAGGGGGCAAGGTGAGAGGAGTGGTGGCACCTCCCTCTACCTCGACCAGACGCGGGGAGGTTCCCCCGTGACGACCATGGATGCTGTTGAGTGTGGGATTGACCCGCATGCCGGCCAGCTTGTGCATCGGGGCTGCAAGTTCGGCGAGGGAAGGATAGAGTACAGGATCCACCAGGAGCAAGTACTCTCCTGTTGGTGCCGTCCACACCCAGGGGAGCTGTGGCGCGTGAAGCACTTCTAGTAAATCGTCGGGTGGAGACTGCCACTCAGTTACCGATTGCAGGCTGTCCTCGGAAGCCTCTGCGCCTGGTACTAAAAAGAAAGCTTCTACCGTTAGTGCAAACAAAACTGCTAATGTCACGAAATTTCTTTTCACTATTGACCTCCATACACCAATATTGATACGATTATTAGTGCCTACCAATTATTATCCAGCTGCAACATAATACAACCCGCTGAATATCTTGATTGAGAATATGACTCGAAATATTGACCGTCAAGGAAGTTATTCAAGCATCATCTCTGCGGGTAATGAATGATAACACAGGGATATCAGAGATTATGCTGGTTATGGATCTGGATATAGAAATGGCGCGCCATCTGTTCAGAGAACCTCCTTCTTGCGTTTCCGTTCCCGCTTTTCGAGTCCCCGGCACAGCAGGTACAACAGGATCGGTAGCCAGAAGGCCAGAAATAACGGATTCAGGATGCCTTTGGAACTGAAGCCGCCTGAAATATTTCCCGGAAGCAGTCCCAGGAACAGTATGACGAAGAAGCTTCCGAGGGCTGCCGCTCCAAGAAACGAGCCCAGCCGCTCCCATTTGAGTGCCAGGAACATAGCCACTGCATAGATTCCCATCAGGGCTAACCCGATTGCTGCGATCGGCGCAATTGTCTCGGATGGCGGATAAGACTCCAGGGATTGCCCAATAAACATAAGCAGTAAGAAACCTGCCATGATCAACCCGAGTACGCGAGCTGACCACCTTATAACCACTATTGCTGCAATCTTCCTTTCCCGGCCTGTCTTCATGGAACTCTCCTTTCAAGCAGGACAGCCACACCCGTTCGTTTGTGAATCTTACAGTGTATGACAGAACAACCTAGTGTGCGTCTAACCAATGATTATCCAGCTGCAACATAACACAACCTCTGAATATCTTGACTGAGAATATGATTCGAAATATTGACTGTCAAGGAAGATATAAGGTTTTCATCTCCGAGAGCAGTATAAAGCAAAAACGACCCACAAGGGGCCGCTTTAACTATATATGGCGCTCCCACGGGGAATCGAACCCCGGTTTCCGGCGTGAGAGGCCAGCGTCCTAGCCGCTAGACGATGGGAGCGCATTCATTGATTTCAGGGCGCAAATATCAGGTGTGCGGGGTGTTCGGTCAAGTCCGGTAACTTCTATCAGCTCTCCCCGAACAACGAGCTGTACTTCTTTTCCAGGAGTTTCAGCTTCTTTTTCGATATATCTCCCAGCTCTTCAATAGCATACCTTATCCTTGTGCGGCTTATGTCACTTCCAAGTATCTCCATCGTATCGAAAAGAGGGGTTGAAACAGCTTTACCGCTGATGGCGATATACAATGGCTGTGTAAGATATTTCAGCTTGATTTCCAGCTTCTCCGACAATTCTTTGAAGAGCAGGTAGATGTTATCCTTGCTGAAGCTTTTCAGTTTTTCCAGCTCCCAGAGTATTATCTGAAGAATTTCGCTGGTTTGAGCCTCATCCATATCCTTCAGAAGCAATTCGTCCTTTGTAATGGGGACTCTACCGCTGAAGAATTGACCGGTCAGTTCTCCCCAGTCCGAAAGGCAGGTCATTCTGCCCTTGCAGATCTCGAGGATTTTCCCGAAGTGCTCTCTGTTCAGACCCCACTCCACAAGCCTGTTCAGAAGTTCATCGGTCGTGAAGTCCTCTCTTAAATATCTGCCGTTGAGCCAGAGAAGCTTATCGAGATCGAAAACCGGCCCGCCAAGACTGATGTCCTCAAGCTTGAAATTCTCCATCATCTCCCCTAGAGAGAACTTCTCCCTGTCATCAGAAAGGTGCCAGCCCATCATACCCGCGTAATTGAG
>Ga0164313_10000636_pt1 | contig 28887 bp, 25 predicted proteins | sample GuaBasSedimGuay4_FD_113735 | JGI IMG/M metagenome (GOLD analysis project Ga0164313, IMG submission 113735) | Subseafloor sediment microbial communities from Guaymas Basin, Gulf of California, Mexico - Guay4, Core 4569-4, 0-3 cm | ecosystem: Environmental > Aquatic > Marine > Hydrothermal vents... | reverse complement strand
ATCCACAGGAATTAGCGGGGATATGGGGGGTGTACTCCCAGAGACCGTGAGCGACAGGGATGTCGCGACCGAGCCCCCATGGACGGGTTTATGGCGTGTCTCTGGGGGTTTACCCCCCATGTCTCCGCGGATCGGCTAGCACCAATCTTCCAGAATTAAGCATTCATCATCATGTAATTATTTCAGTTCAATTGCCTTGCGCTTCAAAAACTCCAACACGTACTGCACCCGGTCCAGATGCGTGCGAAAATGCAATACGGCCAACCGCAATACAAAATTCCCGTTAATCCGCGTCGACGAAATAAACACCCGACCATCCTCTCGAACTGCCTCGACCAGGCGCTTATTAAGTAAATCGGCATCACCCTGCCCGGGCACATAGCGGAAAGTCACCACAGACAATTGCGGATAGGGCCCCATTTCCCAACCGGGTATGTTTTCCAGTTGCTCATGGAAATAACGTGCCAACCACATCTTCTCTTCCAGCGCAGCGCGAAAAGGCGCTACACCAAATAACTTGAGTGGCAACCAGAAACGCAAGCCCCTGAAAGGACGTGTTAACTCCAGCGACAGGTCAGCAGGCGAGTATTCTCCCTCGTCGGCCACAGCGTCTTGCATATAATCTGCCTGGTAGGTTTGCGATTGTGCCAGCCAACTCACATTCCTGACCAAAACTGCACCTGAGCCATAAGGTAAAAACAGACCTTTGTGAGGGTCGAGGACAATCGAATGTGCACGCCCCAACCCTCGCAGAACCTTCCTGCCCTCTTCGCACAATAAAAAGAACCCACCGTAAGCCGCGTCAGCATGCATCCATAGATCGTGCTTCTCTGCCAGATCGGCGATGCGATCCATCGGATCAACTGCACCTGCATCGGTGGTGCCCGCAGAAGCAACCACCAGCCACGGTCGAAGCCCTGCAGCCTTGTCTTTCAGGATTAGTGACTCCAGCGCTTCGACATCCATACGGAACTTTCCGTCCATTGGCACCAGGCGTTTATTGCACTCAAAAAGACCGGCCGCCCGTAATGATTTATCCACGCAATGGTGGGTATCAGCTGTGACATAAACGCAGCTGCTCTCAACATCGCGGGCACGAATCCCCATGGTTTCACGCGCAGCAATGATGGCGGTCAGGTTTGCGATACTGCCACCGGAGGTCAGATCACCGCCGGCCGTGGCGGGATAACCAACGACATCAACCATCCAGTGAACCAGTTGCTGCTCCAGCTTAACCGCTCCGGGAGAAGCAAAAGAAACGCCGGCATAACGATTGAAGACACCCGCCATTAAATCGCCCAGTGCCGAGGGATACACCCCACCCCCCGGTATGTATCCCATCTGGCCACCTGATGCAGCGTTAATACCTTCGTGATCAACAGCATCGCCCAATAGCTCGATCAACTCTGCATAATCGCCCGGTTCTTCCAGGAAGGGCTGAACCAGCCGGTCACTGTGGCCATCCTCGGCAATGTATGCCCTTAAACCCGGCAACTCATTCAGGAATGCCTCTGTGTAAGCCACCGTCTGCTCAAGCATGTCCCCTCGCTCGGCAGCGGAGGGATCGAGCGTGGCGGATAACTGTTTGAGCTGCGCAATTTTTTTCAGCATGCGTATTTGTGATCCTGAAGAAATAAAATGAATGGCTGTGATAAGTCCAGCCGGAAGGATATCATCAACACATTATTTCAGATTTATACCTGCAATGGGAAAGCAATGAACGAACCGGCTATTGGCACACAATTCCGTGGGGAAATTGAAGCCCTGATCACACAACTTCAAGACGCAATGGCGGATGCGATTCGTGGTATGGATGAGCGCCCCGTATTCACTGTAGGTGCCGATGCGGCACTGGAGAGCTTAAAGGAACCGCTGCCCGATATTGGCTGTGGCGCACAAAAAAGCATTGAAAGGTTATTGGAACTCAATGCCAGCGCAGCCGCTAATACCGGCGGCCCCAAGTGCTTTCATTTTATTATTGGTGGTAATACACCAGCAGCAATGGCAGCCGATATCCTTGCCACCGCCTTTGAAACGGTCACTTATACCTGGATCGTCTCGCCGGTCGGCGTGCAAATGGAAATACAGGCGCTTGACTGGCTGAAAGAGTTTTTTGGATTACCCGCATCAATGAGCGGCATCATGGTCACTGGCGCAACGATGGCAAATTTTGTTGGCCTCGCAGCCGCAAGACAATGGTGGGGGGAGCAGCTGGGATTCGATATATCAGAAACGGGAATGGCCGGCTTACCACAGATGCCGGTTTTAACCTCCGGCTTCGTACACGCCAGTACGATGAAGGTGCTGGCATTACAGGGTGTCGGTCGTGCCAATGTTCAGCAATTCAGCCGTGATGATTTTGGCCGGCTGGACATTGCTGCTATGGAAAAGGCATTAATTGCACTTGATGGGCAGCCCGCGCTGGTCATTGTTAATGCCGGGGAAGTTAATGCCGGAGAGTTTGACCCGGTAAAAGCAATGATAGACCTGGCCCGGCAACACAATTGCTGGGTTCACGTGGATGGGGCATTTGGATTGTTCGCCAGGGTTTCTCCACGGGTTGCACATTTCGCTGAGGGTGTTGAGCTGGCTGATTCCGTCACGGTTGACGGCCACAAATGGCTAAACGTGCCATTTGATTCAGGCTATGCCTTTGTTCGGGATCACGGCCTTTTAACACGGGCATTTCGCTACTCAGCAGATTACCTGCCGGCAGAAGATAACCCGCGCCCCACACTGGGTGCAATTGGACCTGAAAGTTCGCGCCGCGCCCGTAGTTTCGCCGTCTGGGCAACACTAAAAGCCTACGGCCGCGATGGTCATCGACGTATCGTTGAACATTGCCTTGATATCGCCCAGCATTTTGCACAACAGGTCCGCAATCACGAGCAACTGGAACTGATGGCAAATGTCCCATTTAATATCGTGGCGTTTCGTTTTAATCCGGGCGGGCTCAATGATGAGCAACTGGATACCCTGAACCAGCAGTTAGGAGAGGTTATCCTCACCGATGGCAGATTCATGGCCGGCACCTCAAAGATCGGAGCACGTACTGTTTTCAGGCCGGCGTTCTCGAACTGGCGTACCCGTAATGAGGATGTTGAAGAGTTTGCTGAAGTGTTAGTGGAGTTGGGCGCCACCTTATTATGAGCCAGGCCAGGGCCCCATTGGGCAAAACCATAGCCATTGCCGGCAATATCGGCACAGGTAAATCGTCGCTGGTGGAATTCCTGACCCGTACCTACGGTATAAAACCGTTTTATGAGCCCAATGAAGAAAATCCTTACCTGTCAGATTTTTATCAGGATATGAGCGGTTGGGCATTTCACTCCCAACTTTACTTTCTCAGCAGCAAATTCCGTATGCACCAACAGTTAGAGCGGAGCAGCGGTATCGTGGTTCTGGATCGGACGATTTATGAGGATGCAGAAATTTTTGCCACCGCACTTCATAAAATGCGTAAATTTACCGGTCGTGACTGGGATACTTACTGGAATTTCTACCAGACTATTCTGGACGCCATACGCCCGCCCGACCTGATGATCTACCTGCGTTGCTCAATGAGAACCTTACGCAAACGTATTCGCCTGCGTGGCCGCGAGATGGAGAAAGATATCCCACTCACTTATCTCAAGCGCCTCGAACACCTTTACGAGAGCTGGCTCGGTAACTACCCCTACGGTGAAGTGCTGGTACTGGAAACGGATAAGCTGGACTATATCAACGATATGGTTGACTGCCTCGACGTCATGGAACGTGTCGAGGCATTGTTACCCGCAACCCTGTATCGGCATGGCCCGGGCTGAACATACAAGTGCCAACAAAATACGTTATATCTATCTAATTGAATTATAGAGATATCAACCCTACAAAATTGGCTATAGACAAACTGCCAAAACGGCTATAGACAATTTGCCATACTGGCTATAGACAGTTTGCCACTTTGGCTATAGACAAACAGCCAGAGTGGCTATAGACAGTTTGCCACTTTGGCTATAGACAAACTGCCGAAATGGCTATAGACGGTTCGCCACATTGGCTATAGACAAACTGCCGAAATGGCTATAGACGGTTCGCCACATTGGCTATAGACAAACTGCCAGAATGGCTATTAACGAAACGATGGAATTACGTTTTTCTCCGGATCATATACACAAAGACGCTACCCCGGATTACCGGAATAACGTCATTTTTTCTTGCCCTGTGATCTCTAATTGGAGGGTAACAACCCCCTGAAGTCGATCACCAACCCCAGGGTGCTTTAACGCCACCTCGCACAGAACGCAGTTTCACGACCCGTGCAGGCGCTTGTGATGTCTTTTTTTGTCTGGGAGCCAATGTGATATAGCCCTGTTGGGCGCTTAATTTCATCATCATCGTGGATTTATTTCGTCCAACCAGACGATAATTAGCCCCTTTCCAGCTAAATATCAGCCGATACAGCCAAATCACGACCGCGGCTATCAGGAACGTCGTTAAAAATATCGCAACGAGTGCCAGCATTTTTTATCTCCTCATTCGGCAAGCCTGCTTTTGCAAACCTGCCAGGTGGTCAATTGTTTACCTGCTCAGGTAAGCACTAACCAATTATCAGGAGACTCAGTGGAACCGGATTATCCGGACACCACATTCCATGTCATAAGTCTTCTCGATATATATCGTGAAAACCTCACCAATCATTGGTGATCAACTGACCAGGCCCCATGCCTTTTCAGCTGTAGTCGATTCTTATTATTACCGGGGGGAGATATTTTCGTGCAAAATACGCGATTCAGCAAAAGCCGACAGCTTCACTAAATAACAATAAAATCACACTGTTTCAAGAAGGACTTCCCCTTTTCTAACTTAACAATAACGCAAGTATTTCTTCCCTTATGATTACAGTATAGACCATGAATGATTGTTTTGCAGGGTGTCAGAAGTAATATTTACTGATAAATGCTTAAAACATGACCGAATAGGCCAAAATAAAGCTGTCGATATCGGCTCCGGTCAACTTTTGTGAACGGCCTGCCAAATAGCCGATTTTGATCCCTTGCTTTCTGTCTATTGGAAACCCAAAACTCAATGCCGTTAACCAGTTCCCTGAAGGATTATTCTTTGCGTCTCCATTGACCGTTGATTCACCACCCCAGCCATACCCCGTGCTAATTGATGCCCACAGACCGGGTTTAAAGGTGTAGATAACATGCGCCTGCAGGGCCCACAACGGGTCAGTCTCCAACTCGTTACCCTTCCAGAACTTATCATTATCGCTATACCAGAATACTGAACCGGTTAATTCGCCGGTCCATTTACCCCGTGTATGCGTCAGCCCCAATTGCGGTCTGACTATCCAGCGATTGTTGCCAAGGTTAATCAGCTTTTGACCAAAATAGTCCCCAAATGGCATCGACACCGCCACTGCTGCGCCCACAACTGTATTCGATTGCTTACTTTTGGCAAATTCTGCAGGAGTCTGTGCAGACCCGCCATACAACAACATCGACAAGCGCACACGGGGATCAGCAAACCCCCGCCTGCGGAAGTGGATAAATTCACCATCCACAGTACCTTCCCAGCGACCAGCACGGTACGGTAAGGAGAAGTCTACACGGGCACTTCTACCGGCCAAGCCAAAGGATCTGACATACACAAGACCTGCCGCCTGCACGTCGAATTCAGCATCTTCGACCAGCAGCACCGGATCAAATAAGATATCTCCTTCAACATGCCCGAGACCAATTCCAACAAAATTGAGGCCGGTTGGCATTTGTGACCAGCGACGGGGCTCCAGATCCTGGGCAAAGGTAGCATTTGCCCAGCCCACGAGTAAAAGTAAAGCCAGCACTTTATGTGTTTTTATTGTAAACATGAGCCATTACTGATTAGAAATAATTTTAAGCATGGTATTAAACGGTTGCAACAACTGCAAGAGCTTCAGAGTCCTTCACGGTTGTCATCAAGCTCGATGAACACCGGCACCTTCGCACTCCTGATATGCTCGAACAGTAACTCGGTCTCGATGCGTGCAACTTCTTCACGGGAAGTAAACGCTGTCATCGCCAGATCACGCAGATGATCGGAGTCACGCGCCCATACGTGCAACAGAAAATCTGTAGGCCCTGCAACATGATACAGCTGTACCACTTCCGGAAGACTCAGGGCATGGCTTCGAAATGCATCCACTTCCGGTTTGAAATGGCGCCGGAGTCGTACCGAGATCATGGCCTGCAATGCAACACCCATGCTGGCCGGATCAAAGTCTGCATGAAAACCCGAAATCACACCCGATCTTTGCAATAACCGGATTCTCACCAGGCAGGTGGAAGCCGCCAGGCCTACCCTGCTCGCAATCTCCTTATTTGAAATCCGAGCATTATTTTGCAACAGGCCCAAAATCTCGTAGTCAATTCGGTCAAGTATCTTCTTCATGCCATATTTCCGTATTATATTCGTTGATATAACTGTCATACGCATTTTGTTCCATAATAGCTACCATATCCAGAATTATCACTGATTGAAAAGGCAGACAGTAATGAAAAAGTGCAACCCGGTAGAAACAATGGCCAACACCCGGCATGAGTTTGGCGAGCATGGCGGCGTCAATATGTCGGTGGAAGCCAGCACAACATTTACAGTGCTGAAGTCCGGCACCATGCCTGAGATTTTCCATGGTGAGAAAGGGCCTGACCAGGGTGGCTGCTTTCTATATGGCAGACACTTTAACCCCACTGTCTACAACCTTGGGAAACAACTGGCCGCACTGGAAGGAACGGAGGCCGCCTATTGTACCGCCAGTGGCATGGCCGCTATTTCAGCGACGCTGATGCAGTTATGTGACGCCAATGATCACATCGTATCTTCAAATGCCGTATACGGTGGCACCTATGCCCTGCTGCATGACCTGCTGCCACCCAAAACAGGGATCACCAGTTCACTTGTTGATATCACAGACCTTGAAGCAGTTGAAGCAGCCATTACCGGGCGTACCCGTGTAATCTACACCGAAAGCGTAGCCAACCCTACATTGCGCCTTGCCAATATCCCTGCGTTAAGTAAAATCGCCCGCCGCCACGGTATAAAGCTGGTGGTAGATAACACCTTTGCACCATTGATGCTGAGCCCGAAAGCACTGGGGGCCGATATTGTCGTGCATAGCATGACCAAGTTCATCAGTGGTGCCTCGGATCATATTGCCGGCGCGATTTGTGCAGACGGTGAATTCATACAACAGCTGATGGATCTACATACCGGCATGTTAATGATCCTCGGCCCGACCATGGATCCACAGGTCGCATTTAACCTGAGTCTGCGCCTCCCGCATCTGTCTTTGCGCATGGCAGAGCATGGCCGGCGTACACAGGTGTTTGCAGAGAGACTTCAGGCAATGGGCATGGCCGTGACCTACCCCGGCTTGCCTGAACATCCGGACCATAAACTATTTGGCGAACTACACTGTGCAGACTACGGTTACGGTGGAATATTAACCCTGGATATGGGTACCGAGTCAGTGGCGAATGAATTGCTGGATATGCTGCAAAATGATTATCACTTTGGGTATGTCGCAGTCAGCCTGGGTTATTTCGATACTCTGATGTCCTGCTCCGGCAGCAGTACTTCAAGTGAAATGACAGACGAGGATAAAGCGGCAGCACACATATCCCCAGGCCTGGTACGTATGTCTATCGGCTACACCGGCACCCGCGAACAACGTTGGCAACAATTGACCGAAGCACTATCGCGTGTCACAGCCGGGAGCCAAAAAAGAATTGCATGAAACAGTCGGGGGCGCTGATATAATAAGACCCTGTTTTCACAGTCAGGTTCTCAAAGCATCCCATGAAACCCAATAATTTGGTCGCCCTGCTTATAGCAGTCGTTCTGATCGCCATCGGTGTCGCATTAGGTATCAGTAATCATCAATCTCAAAATACCCGGCAAGAGGCGGGTGATGCAGAGGAAGCAGAAGGGATTCTTGTCAGCATTACGAAACCGGCAGCCTCAAACACCGAGAAAACCGACACGCTCAACCAGGTAGCGCTTATCCATGATGATATCGGTGCACCGGCATTCACATCCGTGGAAAAAAGCGAACTGCAAATAATTCGCGACTCGCTTGACTGGTCAGATGCACCAACTCCCGCCCCGGAACTGGTGAAAACCGATGACTATGATGTGTACATCAATGTCAGTAAAGAATACCTGATGTATGTGTTTGACAAAATGGGGTACACAGGTGAGAAGATCGACTCCGGTGAGACCACGGCCATTCCACCGCTGCTGGTCGTTTCGATCAGCAAGGGCTGGTCAGAAGGTGAGACCGTTCAGTTTAAAAAGAGTATCTTTTATCGCGTCATTCTTTCACTGATACTGTACGAAAATGAGGCCGTCCTGAGGGAACGGGATAAACTGCTATCACTACTCGAAGCTCGCGATGATGGCAGTATTTCCAGCACGCAACTGGGGGAACTGAACCACATTGCATACAGTTACAGAGCCATCAGCAAAGAATCGGACGATCCCCTGACTGAAATGCAAATTCAGGATTTACTGACCAGGGTAGATATCGTACCCGCCTCACTGGCTCTCGCCCAGGCCGCGCATGAGAGCGGCTACGCCACATCCCGGTTCGCCCATACGGCCAACGCATTGTTCGGGCAATGGGACTGGAGCGCCAGTGCCGTAAAACCGCAACAACAACGTAAAGGGATGGGGAATTACGGCATCAAGTCTTTTGACCAGCCGGTTGATTCTGTTCGTGCATATATCTGGAACCTCAACACCCACAGGGCATATGCCGGGTTCCGCAAGGAGCGCGCCCGGCAGCGCGGCGATGCAACAGGACTGTTTGTATTTGATGGACATAAACTGGCGGGAACGCTGACTTCCTATTCCGAGCGCGGCGAGGAATACACAAAAGAATTACAGGGCACGATCTCATATAACCGGCTTGACCGGGCAGATAAATTACGCTTGATGAAAGGCGATCCTATCTATTTCAACTAAAAAGATCAGCAGGCAAAGGAGATGAAAGAAATGAACAGGTCGCGTGCAGCTTTAACTCACTTATGGCCAAGCGCTTTACTGCTAATCATCATTAGCACATTGATCGTATTTGCCTGGTATCCCCACCCCTTTCTGCGGTTTGAAGACACCGCCAAGTTCCCGCTGATGCTGATCGTTACGGCAGTACTGATCGGGCCGGCGATGACTGCACTTGTTTACAAAAAGGACAAACGCGGCCTGATTTTCGACCTGGTTGTTATCGTCATTATTCAGTTAACGGCGGTAACATGGGGAAGTGTTGCGCTTTACCAGAACCGGCCATTTTTCATGGTGTTCACACTGGAGCGGTTTGAAGTGCTGTCCATTCGGGACGTTGACCCCGACGCGATCTGGGATCCGCGTTTTTTAGACAAACCTTTATCCGGGCCTATTTTGCTTTATGCAACCATGCCAACCGGAGACGCGTTTCAGAAGTTAATTAAGGAAGTCATGCTGGAGGGGAAGCCCGACCTGCAGTACCGGCCCGAATTCTGGAGTCTTTACGACCAAAAGAAGATCCTGGCCATCAAGGCATCAAAACCATTGAATAAACTGCGTATCAAACGTCCGGGCTCAGCTGCAGAAATCGACAACATTGTGCAAAAACACGGCGGTGATATCAACAAACTCAACTTTGTGCCGGGACAGCACCAGAACGGTCAATTCGCCGCCATTCTCGATGTGGATAGCGGCGATGTTATCGACAGCCTGGTGATCGACGCCTGGATTGATTAGCGCTGACGGTGATAGAACCGTGAACCAAGTAACAACAGCAGAATCACGGCATAAACCGTCGCATCCAGAGTATCCAGCTTGACCTGCCAGTAGAAATGCCAAACACCGGCAATCGCAATGACGTAAACCAGCCGGTGCAGTTTCTGCCAGCGCCTACCCAGTTTGCGCATCATGCCCTTTGTTGAAGTGATGGCCAACGGTATTAACAACAGCAATCCTGTCATTCCCAGGGTAATGTACGGTCTTTTGATGACATCCTCGATAATGACCGCCATATCAAGCCCCTGGTCCAGCACAGCGTACACGGTGAAATGCAGCAGGATATAGAAAAATGAAAACAGGCCCAGCATGCGCCTGAACCGAAGCAGCCAGTTCCAGCCCGTCAAGCGCCGCAGCGGTGTAACAGCAAGTGTCAATAACAGGAATTTGAGCCCCCAGCGTCCAAGCTCATGCAGTAGCTCCTCAATCGGATTCGCACCCAGGCCAAAGCCTGCCAGCTCAAACGCCCGCAACAACAAGATTGCAAACGGCAACAGCGCAAGCAGCAACACTACCGGTTTGGTCAACCGGTAGAATGCCTTTGATCCGGGCGTCATTCTTTAGTAGTTCTTACGCAGATCAAGACCGGCATACAAAGAAGCTACTTCATCGCCATAACCGTTAAACATCCCGGTTGGCTTCTTTGACGTGAATACGCCCGCACCTATGACCCGTTCACGTGCCTGGCTCCAGCGCGGGTGTGCCACCTCAGGATTCACATTGGCATAAAAACCATATTCAGAAGGGATGGCCTGCTCCCAGCTACTACGGGGTTTCCTGCTGGTAAATTTGATACCGGCAATCGCTTTGATACTCTTGAAACCATACTTCCATGGCACCACCAAACGCATTGGCGCGCCATTTTGATTGGGCAATTCATAGCCATACACGCCCACGGCCATCAATGTCAGCGGATGCATGGCTTCTTCAATGGTCAGGCCTTCAGCATATGGCCAGTTTAATATCCGTCGTTTCTGGCCAGGCATACGGGAAGAGTCATGCAATGTTTTGAAACTGACATACTTTGCCTTTGAGTTTGGAGCAAACTTCTTGAGAATACTTGCCAGCGGAATTCCTACCCATGGAATAACCATTGACCAGGCCTCAACGCAGCGTAAACGGTATACCCGCTCCTCCAGTGCATTACTGGATATCAGATCCTCATATGCATAAGAGCCCGGCTTGTCACATTCGCCGCTAACTTCGACGGTCCACGGCTGGGGTTGGAAGTCTTTGGCATAGAGTGAAGGGTCTTCTTTGCCCGTGCCAAATTCGTAGTAATTATTGTACGTCGTCACATCAGACCATGAGTTTGGCGCCTGGCTGGTACTGAATGGACTCTTACGGGCAGCCGGCAACAGCTTGCCGCTGGCTCCGGGGACAGCATCTGAAGCCAATAAGGATGGGCTTACAATTGACCCCGCCGCCGCTATCCCGGCCATTTTCAATAATTCCCGTCGTTTCAGGTAAACCGACTCAGCGGTAATCTCAGACGGTAAAATATCACTGGCTCGCTTAATCAACATACAATCACACTCTCCACAGCAGACAAAATATAAGCCGGTATGATTGACCGGCAAGTGACATTATTCATTGCAATAAATCACACAATTATCACAACACACCGTTATCATGCACTTTGCCAATATACACGAATCCAAGATATGTCCGCGGTCAACAACAACCAGACATCACACCGGACCATCATTGCCATAGCATTCCCGGCGATCCTGGCGAACTCGTCAGCACCACTGGTCGGGTTGGTTGACACCTGGGCCATTGGCCACCTGCCCGACCCCACCTACCTGGCTGCCATCGGTCTTGGCAGCGTAATCTTTAATTTCATCCTTTGGGCCTTTGGCTTTCTGCGCATGGGCACCACCGGCATCATTGCCCAGGCCAGGGGCAGGGATGATAACGATTTATTGGTGACTGGAATCTGGCGCAGCATGGCTCTTGCACTGGTGCTTGGGATTGTATTGCTGGCCTTGCAGGACATTATCCTTGTCCTCGCCCTGAAGGCTTTAGCGCCGCCGGATTCTGTGGCCACACTGACGCAAGAGTATTTCCATATCCGTATCTGGGCCACACCCGCGGCCTTACTCATTTATGCCACCGCAGGTGTGCTTTTCGGGCTTGCAAGGACGCGCGCGGTACTGGTTCAGCAACTGGTATTAAATATAACCAACGCCACCCTGAACATTATTTTTGTGGTTGGACTCGGCATGGGGGTTGCCGGTGTAGCCTGGGGTACGCTGATTGCACAGTGGCTGGCTGCGGCAGTCGGTATCCGGATACTGGTAAAAATCATTGGTTTACCCGCCTTGATGGCTGGCTTCAAAGATGCGCAGACCTGGTTGCTATCCGGTTTCAGGAAGCTAATTGCCATCAACGGATTTATCTTTATCCGCACCATATTCCTGATGACCGCCCTGTCACTGATCATGCGGGTGGCCGGTGGTCTGGGCGAAGTCGAAATGGCCGCCAGTCACGTGGTCATGCAATACATGCTGTTGATATCCCTGGGCCTTGATGGCTTCGCACATGCAACCGAGGCACTGGCCGGCAACGCCTGGGGCAATGGCAAGGCAACCGAATTCCGTCGCTGGGTCAAACTCACCAGCATCTGGGCAATCGCCGCCAGCCTTGTTTACTCGCTGGGCTTTTTCCTCGGCGGCACAGCCATCACTTCACTGCTAACGGACATTACCGAGGTACGACTCACGGTTGAATCCCTGATGCCACTGGTGATCGCCCTACCCGTTGTCGCCGTAGCCAGTTATCAGTTCGATGGTGCATATATCGCCGCCACGGCCGGTGCCGCCATGATGGTAACAATGGGGGTCGCGTTTGTGGTTTACATCCTTCTACTCAACCCAATGGCGGAACGATGGGGGCTTGAAGGGCTGTGGGGGGCTGTGCTGATCTTCATGGCCCTGCGCGGTGTGGCACAGGCTGTTTGGTACCCGAGGCTGGAGTCGCAGTTAAAAAAATAGACGGTTTGTCGAACCTGTCAAGATCGTGCCAACCAATCCGCAGCGACATGGGGGGCATACCCCCAGGGACACGCTCAAGCACATCCCTGTGTCGCTCTGCCGCAAACATCCATGTTTGCGAAGGTCCCTGGGAGTACACCCCCCATATCCCCGCTAAGTCCTGTGGATGCTTTCGGATGGTGGTTCGGTTTGCGTAGGAGAGAGCAGCTCCGCTGCTTACGATTGCCCAACATTACGAAGCCGCTAAACCCAGCGGGGATATGGGGTACCTGCTCTCTGAGACCGTGAGCCGACAGGACGTCGGCGACCGAGCGACACAGGGATGTGCTTGAAGCGTGTCTCAGAGGGCAGGTACCCCGTGTCGCCGCGGATCGATTGGCACCAGCACAAAAACCAACAAAATCCCAACACAAAAAAAGCCCGGCAGTTTCACCTGCCGGGCTTTTTAAGCGATTAAGCCTTCTATCGACTAGTGACGCAACTCCACACGTCGGTTGGCTGCGCGGCCTTCCTTGGTGCTGTTGTCTGCTGCTGGCTGGCTCTCGCCATAACCTTTCACAGTGATGTTGCTGCCATTGGCTCCATGGGCAATCAGGTAGTCTGCAACTGCCTGTGCACGGCGTTCGGACAAGCCCTGGTTATATACGTCATTGCCCTGGCTGTCTGTATGCCCGGCAATTTCAACTTGCATGTCTGAATGACGTTTCAGTATTTTGACACCTTCATCCAGCATTGCAGATGAACCGTCGGTCAGCTTGGCAGAATCAAACTCAAAGTTAACGTGCTCGAGTTTGTATTCAGCGGCCAAAGGACAACCGTAGTTGTCAACTGGTGTGCCTTTCGGTGTGTTCGGGCATCTGTCCATGCTGTCAACAACGCCGTCGCCATCACTGTCCAACTCACAACCGTGCTCGTCCACTTTCGCGCCAGCAGGTGTTCCCGGACACCGGTCGCGGCTGTCGGGTACGCCATCACCGTCGCTGTCAATTTCACAGCCACGCGCATCTACACGGGCACCAGGTGTTGTTCCCGGACATTCATCAAGGCGGTCAACAACGCCGTCGCCATCACTGTCGAGTTCACAACCGCGACCATCTACGATGCCACCAGCCGCTGTTCCGCGACAATCATCCTTATAGTTTTTAACGCCGTCAGCATCGGTATCGCTCATTGCGCAGATTGTTCCGCCTATGATCGCTCCGCCTACGCCGGCAGCCGCTGCTGTCTCAAATTCATCAAATGCACCAGCGGCAATACCCACACCGCCACCAGCAGCAGCACATGCACCCCACTGATCGTACCAGCCGGTCTTGCCACCCGTTCCTGTACAGGCACTGAGTAACAATGCCAGTAATACTGCACCTATGCCTAATTTGTAATTTTTCACTTCTGTCTTCCTCCGGTTTGTAAACTCTCGATCCTCATCTCACGGGTATTATATATGAAACTTTGTGATATACGTGACCAAATCGTAAGCAGCAAAGCTGCTCTCTCCTACGGGTCTTTTGGGATTCTGGCTACGGGGTAAAGTAGGTATGTCTGGTCGTAGAATGGAGTTTGTTCGTAGAACCACATCAGGCGTTGATACTGGCTGTCAGCAAAGGCTTTGTCATCTGCCAGTTTCTGTTCGAAACGTGCTCTGAGCTTTGCGTCTGCAGCAAGCATATTTTGCGCCAGTGGCTCCAGCACATAGGCTTCTGCATATTCTGTACGTGTGAATATCTCCAGGAAAAACCCCCATTGCAGAAAAGAATCAGGCGATTGAGGTTCCAGCATCAGGACAATCAGGTCACTTAAAGGTTGATCTGTACTGACACGAAAACTACCCGCAGGGAATGTTGTCTCTATCGATAGTTTGACTGGTTGGCCCGGATCGATCCTGATATGGCCTTCAAACGGGTTGGGCGTCCACTCGGAAGGCTCGGCAATTTTTGCATCGGGCAAACGATAAACCTCAGCCATGGTCGTCAATGGTACTGTCAGTTGTTCCACCGTGGCGCCGTGCATGGCAACCCGCGCGGCGACGTCAGACCAGGCCGCGGGAATAATATACGCTGAGGGACGTTCAACAACCGTGGTTGGCGCTTCAATAAGCACCTGTGCTACCGACTGGTTGATTGACTGGCCAGTCCAGCGAACAACCTCGACACCTGATACCTCACCGGAATAGCGTTCAGAGACTATCCCTTTGAAATCGACAAGGTCGGGAAGCACATTTTTGTCGCGCGAAAAACCCAGGGCAACCTCGTCAGTACGACGCCGCCTGTCTTGTGACGTCGCAGCCCGCAATGATTCCTGCTCCTTAGCCAGCAGTTCAAGTGTTGCAGCCAGTAACACATAGGTGCCCAGAACACGGCGCCTGTATGGTTTTAAAGAATGATTTTCAACCAAAACAGCCGGTAACTGAATGGCATCACCGTAACCACTTGAGAAACGGGGGTTGCCTGTCCAGTTTAATATTCCGTCCTGCATATCAATACCATTGTTCGCGAACACAAGTCCGCCGGGCTCATGTCCAAAGTCAGTTAAGTTTTGACTGATCGCAGGGCGGTAGGTGTCTTCTATCCAGGCACCAATACCTGGTGACCAGCCTTTAAGTCCGTTGCCACCAAAGGTGATGTCATATTGGTAATCGGCACCGTCCGTAACATGCAAATCGAGGTATAAATCCGGCTTCCATTGCCTGAACACCTCTATGAGAGCGCGCACACCCGCAGTATCCAGCTTGGTAAAGTCGCGGTTTAGGTTCTGGTTACGCGCATTGGTGCGCCAACCCATCTCCGCAGGGCCTCGCTGGTTAATCCGGTTGAAACGCGATATTCGTTCATGACCATCTACATTCAGTATCGGAATGAAAAGAAAATTCGCCCCGGCTAACAGTTCCTTGCGCTTGCCAGCTACCGTCATATCACGTAACAGCATCAGACCAGCGTCCTTGCCATCGATTTCACCGGCATGAATACCCGCGTGGGCGATCAAAAGCGGCTTGCCATTTTCTTGCATGGCAGCAGCGGTGAATGCCTGGTCTGAACTGGCAACGATCATTTGTATATCCCTGCCCTGCAGACTTTTGCCGATTGACACCATCTTAAGCTCTGGAGCAGCGGCCACCAGCCTTGTCAGCCAGGCCATCGTTTGGTCATAGTTCGGAGTCGCAATCAGGCCATTTTCCTCAGCAGGTGTTATCCACGGGTCATCCGCAGCAACGACCAGCGACTCGCTCTTACCACTCCAGGCTTGAACGGGGGGCAACAATGTTTCTGCATCAGAAAACACATTTGGCATTTGCGCCAACACCGGCGTACTTGTCAAAGCAAACACGCAAAAAAACCGTACTAAAAAAAGCTGTTTCATAAGAAACCCAACTCCAGTAAAAAACAGGCTAAAAAAATAAAACCATTGCGACTCGTGTTCAATACCCCCATAGGCTTAAACTTCGCGCTACCTATCGTATAATACCGGATAAGGTCAAAAATCTGCAGCGTTCGCAAACGTATTAATTGGAGTAACAATATGAATATCATCCGTCGGAATTCCCTGCGCAGGGGAGGCTTTGCGGGTTTACGTGAAACACGCCTGGTCATGAGCCCCAGGATCTTCAGGGGGAACCGCGAATCCGGTACATCACCTGGTATCGGCCGATTCGTTTATCTCGCCGATGCCCGGTTTATGCCCCTGGGCGAAACCAGAATGCACGCACATAAAGAGATTGACGTCATTTCTGTGATGGTGGAAGGTCGCATTCAGCATGAAGGCTCGTTGGAGCATGGCCAGGAATTGCATGCCGACAGTGTGCAGGTTCAGCGCGCAGGTGGTGAAGGTTTCACTCATAATGAAATCAATCCTGATGATGCCAAGAACCGCATGATCCAGCTTTGGGTTCTTCCTGAGACCCCGGATGAGCCCGCCGGCTATCAGATGTTTGAATCAATAAGCGGCAAGCGCACACGCATCTATGGCGGTTCTGATGAGCAAAATGAAACATTTGCCAGCCACACCATCATTGAAATTGTTGATATCAGTGCCGGTGAAGCGCTAAAACAGCCCGGCAAAAGCCTCGTTTACATCACCACGGGCGTGGGAGAAGTCGATGGCGAGGTATTGAGAGAAGGCCACCTGATCGAGACCACCGACTTGAACTTTACTGCGAGCACAGACTGTAAACTTATCGTTGTTTATGAGGAATGATCTGAAGAATGATCTGTAGGGCGTTCCAGTGCATTTTTGTGCACATCCCCAAAGCGGCGGGGCGTAGTATTGAGATGTATTTCATGAACCGGCTTGAACTGGACCGGAATGATGAAGCTCACCGCGAACAGGTCTTATTGAATGATAACGATAACCCGGACAGGGGCACCGAAAAACTTTCACACCTGAGCGCGTCTGAGTATGTAGATTGCGGATATATTTCCAAACAGGATTTTGATCAGTTTCACAAGTTCAGTTTTGTACGAAACCCTTGGTCCAGGTTGGTCTCTGAGTATCGTTACAGAAACTTTCTCAGCCACAAAAGCTTTAAAGATTTTGTGATGAACAAGCTGCCGCAACCAGGTTGGGATGACAAGTACCGTCACGTCATGCCGCAAACAGACATGCTGTACGATGAAGAAGGCCGTTTGCTGGTGGATTTTGTTGGCAAGTTTGAAAATCTACAGCCGGATTTTGAAAAGGTGTGCACACAGCTTGGCTTTGAAGATTCCAGGCTGCCCCACATCAACTCTTCTGATAAAAAATCTCGTGAGTTACGTCGCAAGGCCAGAAATATTTTTCACCGTAACAAAGAAAGCAGCCTGAGAAAATACGATGAATTTTATGATGAAGAAACCCGTGAATACGTGGCGGAGCTTTACCGGGCTGACATCAAAAACTTCAACTACCGGTTCGGCGACGCGCTGTAAAAAAACAGTTTTCGACACGAATTTTGACCATACATTTACATTTACGCCTACAATGAGTAGTACATAGCAAATAAAACAACGAGGATCAGTACATATGAAGTGCCCAAAATGTTCAGGTGAAATGGCCATTGTTTCTTACGATGAAATCAAGGTAGACCGGTGCATCGCATGTGGCGGCTTGTGGTTTCAACCAGAAGAATTACGTGCCTTGCGAGACGATATCTGGATGGCAGATTACATCCTGGACAGCGGTGACAAGACAACCGGGAAAAGATCCAATGCGATAAAGGACATCGAGTGTCCTGAATGTTCTATCGCCATGAAGCAGGAATTTGATGAGGAGCAACCTCATATCACCTACGAATCATGTCCAATCGGCCACGGCACTTTCCTGGATGCCGGCGAATTTACCGACCTGGTCCATAAAACTTTCTGGGATAAATTCAAAAAAGCCCGTTAACAAATGTTCGTGTATTGATCTCGAACACACGCCCGCGTTGTAGGAGGGTCGAGCTTGCTCGTCGCAATAACGTTTAAACGCGCATTAAACGGTCAGTTTCTGCGGCTTGCCGACATTAGCACTTCCAACCGGCCATCTGGTAGCAGCATACCCTGATCAATATCAAAACAGGGCAGCAAGTTGACCAGCGTCGCCTGTGTCTTGGGAAAGCACCGTAGCTGCTTTGTCATTGCGGGTCGAATACTCAGCATATGCGTCTGGTCAATGCCATATTGCTGGTTGGGGAAGGAGGTATCGAGGGTACGCACGGTAAATGCATGCGCCCGGGTCGTCTTGTGGCAATAAGGCTTGATCGCCGTATTGAAAGCCCTCAAGGCTTTGTCATCAATATAATTCAGATAATCCCAGAACAGGCACAGATCGAAACTCGTACCCTTTGGAAAATTAAATGTTTCGGTAAAGTGATCCGCCAGTTCATTTTCGGAGTACTCACCTAATTGCATTTGTATTACGGGATCCGTATACATCGCGGTAAAATGCAAACGGCATTTGAATCGGGAGAAGTATTCAATAGTCTCGGGCAACGCGGCACCGATTTCAAGCACAGACAAACGCCGACCCGAATCAATTCTCTTCACCAGATTTGGGAATAAAAGGGTCTGTTGGGTGCGCCGCATTAGTTGCACTGCAGGCGCCGGATTGACGCCTGCAGTATCTGAATAAACTCTGTTCAAATCACCAATCTTCTCAAAATAAATATCAAGTGACCGGGTAGTATCCCGGACTCACTGCATCAAGGAATAAGCTTAACCACCATTCAGGGAATAACCTGGCGTTTCTTTGGGCTTTCCACTTGCAGCAACTTTGGGCGCCTCTCCGGTCTTGGGTGCAGCCTCACTCTTGGCAGCCACTTTCTTGACAGGGGGTTTGGTGACGGCAGGTTTTTCCGGCTCACGCGGATCCATATCGATACTGCCTTTGAAAATCGCGCCATCTTCAAGTGTCATGCGTGGTGCGACAATATTGCCGTGAACATTACCACTACGTGAAATCACAACTTTTTCAGTACCGGTCAGGTCACCACGAACTTCACCGGCGATCTTGATGATTTTCGCAGTTATATCTGCGTTCACCTGGCCGTTCTGGCCGATGTCCACCTGGTGTGAACCAAGTTTTATCTTGCCGGTGACCTTGCCCTCAACGATAAGGTTTTCATCGCCGGTAATATCACCATTAATCTGGATGCCGGGGCCAATAACTGCGGCACGGCCACTGTTAACCGGAGGGGTCGCAGGAGCTGCGAAGCTATCCTGTGATGGCTGTTGCTGGCCGGATTCCGGCCGGGGGTTTCTTTTTTCAAACATATTCAAGTTTCCAATAACTTTTCGAGCGGGGAGGACAGTCTATCAGGATTATTGCGCAAAAACTCACCATGCAGCACACAATGGTAAAAATTCATCAAATTTTTATCACGGTTGGTTAGAATACCCTGCATATGTTCAAAATTACGACTCGTTTAAGCGCCCTGCTCCTGTTGCAATTTTTCTCCACGGTGGCCGTGGCCTCCGATTCCATGCTGGAAATTGCCAGCGAGTATGAAGTTTTCTTTCAGGCTTTAATTAAAGACCGGAATTACCCGGGTGCAGCTTTTGCCATAGTCTCGCGTGATGAAATTGTGCACATTGCCACCGCTGGACACACTACCGCAGAGCGTTCACAGGCCATCGATACGCAAACCGCATTTCGCCTGGCCTCTGTATCAAAGACTTTCGCAGCAGAAATGGTGGGTTTGCTGGTAGAGGATGGCACGCTGAACTGGAACGACCCGGTTACCCGGTATGTTCCAAACTTCAAAATAGACGGTGATACATCTCAAATTCGCATACATCACTTGCTCGGGCAAAGCACCGGGCTGATGCCGCACGCCTATGACAACCTGCTCGAGCACGGCAAGAGTATGGACACGATCTGGCAGCGGATGTCTGACCTGCCCTATGTTTGCACACCAGGCAAGTGTTATGGCTACCAGAATAGCGTGTTCAGCCTGATTGATCCGCTGGTGAAACAGGCAACATCTATTTCTTATGAGACACAGGTTGAACAACGAATTTTCAAGCCGCTGGACATGAGTACGGCTTCAATCGGCTACGATGCATTCATTAATAATCCCAACCATGCAAAACCGCACGCACGCCGTTCGGGCCGGTGGAAAACAGTTCCTGTGCAAAAGAATTACTATCGTGCGGCCCCCGCCGCCGGCGTCAATGCCAGCATTTTGGATATGGGCAAGTGGGTACAGGCGCAACTTGGCAGCCACCCCGAGGTACTATCGGCGGAGATGCTTGGAAACCTGCAAAAGCCCCGGGTGAAAACCCGCCGGGAAATGTATCGAAAGCAATGGAAGACCATGTTGAGCAATGCACATTATGGTTTGGGCTGGCGCGTTTACCAATTGGGTGATGAGCAATTGGTCTACCACGGAGGCTGGGTATCCGGCTTCCGTGCTGACGTGGCGTTCTCACCTGAACGCAACATTGGAATCGTCGTGCTGCTGAATGCCGAGAGCAGCGGTATCAGCGAGTTAACCACCCGCTTCTGGCAAATGACACTAGCACCCTAAAACGCAAACATGCCATCATTCCAGACCCTCGGCTACCCCCCGGCCGACAGAACCCAGCGCGATGTCCAAAATAACAAAATTGCACGTGGCAACTATTTCTGATTTGTACAAGTCTTGCTATAAAAAGCTCGCGACCAGCTTCGCTGATACCCCAGGGCACCCTCTCGTCCGGCTTTGCCGGCCTCACCTTGTCCCTCCTACACTGCCACCTCTTCCCTCTTACGCTACACTGGTTTATTGTACCCCCCCTTTTTGAATAAAATTGCGAAAATGCACACACTAAAAATTACATCTTTCCTTCTCGTTTTCCTGCTCCTCCAGGCCTGCAGCGAACCCGTCAGCTGGCACGGCAGCGATGTGACCGGCATGATGCCGGATCTGGAGTTCACCCTGGTTGGACCTGACGGCGAACAGGTCGATGCCAAATCCCTGCGGGGTAAACCCGTATTGGTATTCTTTGGCTTTACCAGTTGCCCTGATGTCTGCCCTACCACGTTGACGCAACTGTCCGTAGCCAGGAAAAAGCTTGGCTCGCAAGCCGATGAAGTACAAATACTGCTTGTATCGGTGGACCCGGGCCGTGACACACCGGAAGTCATGAAAAAATACACCGCATCGTTCGGCCCGTGGTTACTTGGACTGACTGGTCCCGAAGATGACCTGGACGCTTTAAGGAAATTATATGGTGTCTACGCAGCGATGGAGTCTTCCGACGAACAAGGTGCCTATAATGTCATGCACAGCGCTGCTGTTTTTGGCTTCGATGCAAAGGGTCGGGCGCGCCTGCTTATCAGTGACGTCGCCGACAGCGAGGCCGTTGTTTCCGACATTAAGAATCTGATTAACCTTTAAGGAATTTGATATGCCTTCATTTGATGTAGTTTCCGAAGTTAACCAACACGAGTTATCCAACGGTGTTGATCAGGCGATCCGCGAGGTTACAACCCGTTTTGATTTTAAAGGTACCGGTTCAAACTTTGAGCTGAAAGACAATGTCATCAGCATGAATACCGAGTCTGATTTTCAGCTGACCCAGATGTACGACATACTTTGTAACAAGCTGGTCAAGCGCGGTATCGATATCGCCTGCCTTGAGAAAGGCGAACCCGTTGTCCAGGCCAGAACCGCGACTCAGGATATCAAGGTCAATGAAGGAATCGAAACTCCGATCGCCAAAAATATGATCAAGCTGATCAAGCAAAGCAAGGCAAAAGTACAGACCGCCATCCAGGGCGAACAACTGCGGGTAACCGGTAAGAAACGCGACGACCTGCAAGCCGTCATCGCCCTGCTAAAAGACGCCAGCCTGGAAGTACCCCTGCAGTACAAGAATTTCCGGGATTAGTAACTGTCACACAAGATTTCACCGTCATCCCGGGCCTGACCCGGGATCCATTTTTTTCTGCGCAAAAAAATGGAAAACAAAAGCAAATGGGTCCCGGGTCAAGCCCGGGATGACTGATTTAACTTTGCCAGTCTCTTGGGTCGACGTGGTAATAGCACTTGAGGACCTCGAATAGTTCTTCGTGGTGTTTGGCCATTTGCGATGGCTTTTCAAAAAACGTTTCGGTTGAAACCGCGAAAAACTCGGCCGGGTTGGTCGCACCGTAATGATCGATCAAGGATCTCTTTCCCTGCCAGGCATCTTTCTGCAAGTCTTCGAACTCACCGGAAAGCGTACCAGCCCAGGTGCGTAAACAATTCCTGCCGGCCAGAATCGGCGCACCATTGGTACTGCCGGACTCACTATCGAGTTGATGTGCGAACTCGTGCAAAACAACATTCTGCCCATCGACAAAATTACTCGAACCATGCAGGACATTGTCCCACGCCAGGATGACCTTGCCATTGGCCCACGACTCCCCCAACAACCCTTTACGACCTTCACTGACGATGCCATCCGCCCCGCCCTGCGGGCGATCAACCACAAAGGCGGTGGGGTAAACAATGATGTACCGCAATGCCGGATACACACTGGTTTTACGGTTCACCAGCAGCATGCAGGCTTCAGCCGCTATCGTCACCCGGATTTCATCGGTGATGACAAGACCACCGGCACCGGAAAAGTGTTTCTGATGCAGGAATTGCTTGATCAGGTTCCGCAATTGTAAACGCAGTGGCATGGGCAGGTTTTTGTACACGGCGATATTCTGTTCAACGATCTCCACCCATGCATCAGGGAATGGTGCTTCCAGGGCCTTTTTAAGCCGATATCGCGGAACCAATAAGGCCAGGACGATTACGACCAGCACCAATATGACAAAAATCCAGTAATCCACCAACAACACCTCCACTTGATTCGAATATTGTAAATGAAGCCCCGAAGAAAATTTGCAATAATCAGCCTCCATCTACCCATAACTTCCAACAAGAACCGGGAGACACCCATGCCTCGCTATTCAATACAACTGTTCATCCTGATCTCCATGCTGGCACAGACTGCATTCGCCGCCTTTGATGAAACCAAGCTGGAGGGGCTCGAATGGCGTGAAATCGGCCCCTACCGTGGTGGCCGTTCGGCTGCCGTTGCCGGTATACCGCAAGATAGGGAGACCTTTTACTTCGGTTCAACCGGTGGTGGTGTCTGGAAAACCAAAAACGGTGGTGGTAAATGGAGCAACATCTCCGATGGCTTCTTCGGCGGTTCAATCGGCGCAGTTGCCGTTTCTTCCTGGGATCCGAACGTCATCTATGTCGGCACCGGGGAGAAAACTGTGCGGGGGAACGTATCCATGGGCAACGGCATGTGGAAATCCACCGACGCCGGTCGCAGTTGGACACATATCGGTCTTAAAGACAGCCAGCGTATTCCCCGTGTACGCATTCATCCCAAAAACCCGGATATTGTTTATGCGGCTGTACTGGGCCATTTATCCGGCCCAAACGAACAGCGCGGCGTGTTCCGATCCTCAGATGGTGGTGAAAACTGGGAAAAAATTCTATACGTCAATGACGAAGTGGGTGCCGTCGACCTGGTGATGGACCCCACCAACCCCCGCATTCTCTACGCCAGCACCTGGCGTGTTATTCGCAGGCCTTACAGCCTTGAATCAGGCGGAGAAGGCTCCGGACTGTGGAAAAGTACCGATGGCGGTGATAGCTGGACATCGCTATCAGAAAACAAGGGCATGCCCAAACCTCCACTCGGTATTGCAGGCATCACGGTATCGCGCAGCAACCCGGATAATCTGTACGCGATTATCGAGGCAGAAGATGGTGGTGTATTTCGCTCCACCGATGCTGGCGAAACCTGGACCCGTAGCAACACGGAGCGCAAACTACGCCAGCGCGCATGGTATTACACCCGCATACAGGCAGACCCGGTTGACGAGGAGGTTGTGTATGTCATGAACGTTCGCTTCCATCGTTCCAAGGACGGTGGCAAGACCTTCACGAAACTTTCCACACCGCATGGTGATAACCACGACCTGTGGATAGACCCGAATGACCCCCAACGCATGATCGAGGCCAATGACGGCGGTGCCAACATCAGCTATGACGGTGGTGAGAACTGGTCAACCCAATCCAACCAGCCAACCGCGCAGATGTACCGGGTATCCACCGATAACGCATTCCCCTATCGTCTGCTGGGTGGACAGCAGGACAATTCCGCCGTGCGCATCCGGTCTCAATCAGCCTTTGATTCGGCCATCGGAACACGCGACTGGGAACCGACCGCCGGTGGAGAAAGCGGGCATATTATCGCCAACCCGGACCAACCGGATATTGTTTACGGTGGATCTTACGATGGTTTTCTGATCCGCTACGATCACCGCAATGGCGATGTCCGGGCAGTCAATGTCTGGCCGGACAACCCGATGGGCTGGGGGGCAGCCGAGCTCAAATACCGGTTTAACTGGAATTTTCCGCTGTTGTTCTCCCCACACGACGCCAACATATTATATGCAGCAGCCAATGTACTGTTTAAAACCACTGACGAAGGGCAAAGCTGGCAGGTCATCAGCCCTGACCTGACCCGCAACATCAAGGATAAACAAGGCTCCTCCGGTGGCCCGATCACAAAAGACAATACCAGCGTTGAGTATTATGGAACCATTTTCGCAGTAGCCGAATCCACCCATGAAGCCGGTGTTATCTGGACCGGCTCTGACGATGGACTGGTGCAACTGACTCGCGACGGTGGCCAGACCTGGAGTGATGTCACACCCACCGGTCGCAGTAACAACCTGCCCGAAGAGATACAGATCAATTCACTGGAGATACACCCTTTCGAGCCAGGCGGCTTGTACATGGCGGCCACCGCTTACAAGAGCGATGACTTCAAACCCTACCTTTACAAAACAACCGACTACGGCAAACACTGGCAGAAAATCACCACTGGCATCCCCTCCGATCACTTCACCCGCGTCATTCGTGCCGATAGCCAGCAACGCGGACTGCTGTTCACGGGCACCGAGTTTGGTATTTACGCATCCAGCGATGATGGTGAACATTGGAAACCACTGCAACTCAACCTGCCACAAGTACCGGTTACCGACCTTGCAGTTAAACAGGGCAACCTGGTTGCCGCCACCCAGGGCCGCGGGTTCTGGATACTGGATGATATCAACCTGCTGCGACAGGCAAATGATGATGTGTTTGAACAGGAGCAACATCTATTCAAGCCCACAGCGGCATGGCGCTTGCAAAACGGTAGCAAGGAGAAGCCGAACAACATGGGAACCAACCCGCCTGCCGGCGTGGTGCTGTACTACTGGCTGAAAGACGATTTGGTAGAAGGTAGCGACCTGTCGTTGGAGATTGCTGATAGCAATGGCAGTGTAATACGTACATTTACAGCCAAACCTGGTGATGAGAACAAGGACGAAACTCCAATCCTGGGAGACGATGATCGTCAACTGGAAACCAGCGCTGGACTGAACCGTTTTGTCTGGAACATGCGCTATGCGAGCGCAGAGAAGTTCGACAAGTTGATTTTGTGGAATAACTCCCTCAAAGGTGCACAGGCAATTCCAGGAATGTACCAGGCCACTCTCAGTGTTGGCGATGAAAAGCAGACTGTGAGCATTGAATTACTACCGGACCCGCGTCTTGATTCCACCCCGGCGGATTACCAGGCACAGTATGATTTTGTATCCGGGATCAATCAAAAATTGACAGAAGCCCATCAAGCCATAACACACATCCGCGAGATCAAGAGCCAGCTTGTAGCGATTGAAAAACGCCTGGAAGACACGCAGCAGTTTACAGACTTGCTGAAATCCTCAGAGGGCTTAAAGAAAACACTGGGTGAAATCGAAAGCACACTTTACCAGACCAAAATGGAAAGCCCCCAGGACCCGCTTAACTTCCCCATCCGCCTGAATGACAAGCTGGCCGGATTGATGTCTCTGACCGGATATGGCGACCACGCACCATCGGCAGCAGCAATTGCCGTACGGGATGAACTGGTCGGAGCGGTGGATCTGCAACTACAACGACTGGAAAAGTTGATCGAAGATGATCTGAAATATTTCAACCAACAAGCAGCAGATGCAGGCTTAACAGCAATAGGCATGTAATTGTATAAACCCGTAGGAGAGAGCAGCTTCGCTGCTTACGATTGCGAAACCCTAACAAACGCAAGAGCTCGTAAGCAGCGAAGCTGCTCTCTACCTACACGGCGCCGTAATTGGTGGGCATTGGAACAGGCATTACAGGTGCTTTTAGGGTAAAATCGACCGGTTACCTTTTAGCATATTGAGGAATTACATTCATGAAACCTAATTTACCACTGGCACTAAGCACAGTGCTGGTTCTGGCAGCCGCTGGCTGTTCCAAAACCGACGATACCCCTAACGAAGTGAGCACCACTGAAACCGATAATCAAACGGAAACTGCTATGGCAACTTCGTCCACCGACAGCAATCCGTTTTTCGACCCCAGCCCTTTGTACATGCACTATCCACAGTTCGATGCGATTGATAATTCACACTTCAAACCAGCATTTGAACGTGGCATGCAACAACAGCTGGCCGAGATCGATGCCATTGCCAACAGCACAGAGGCTCCGACGCTGGACAATACCTTGATTCCAATAGAACGCTCAGGCCAGGTTCTGGACCGTGTAGCGCGTGTATTTTTCGCCATGGCATCAGCCAACACCAACGATGAACTGGAAGCGATCCGCAGTGAAATGGCACCATTGCTGTCTGCGCATAGCGATCAGATCCAGTTGAATCCGAAACTGTTTGCACGTGTCGAAGCTATCTACCAGCAACGTGACGCACTTGAGCTTGATCCTGAATCCTATCGGCTGATTGAAGAAAGCCACAAGGGTTTCATCCGTGCCGGGGCGCAGCTTTCCGATGCGGACAAGGAAATTCTTAAAGGGATCAATGCCGAATTGGCAACACTGCAGACATCCTTCAGCCAGAACGTACTGAATGAAGTAAACGCTTCTGCAGTTCTGGTCGATAGTCGTGAAGAACTTGCCGGTCTATCCGATACCAAGATAGAAGCTGCCGCCGAAGCAGCCAAAGCCAAGGAACAGGAAGGCAAGTACCTGGTCGCATTGCGCAACACCAGTCAACAGCCCCCACTGGCCTCTTTGGAAAACCGCGACTTGCGTCACCGCATCATGGAAGCATCCCTTGCCCGTGGCAGCCAGGGCGGCGAGTTTGATAACCGTGAAGCGCTGACCCGGGTAGCCAAATTGCGCGCCGAACGTGCCCAGTTAATGGGCTATGAAAATCACGCAGCCTATCGCCTGGAAGTCCAGACTGCCCGCACCACAACTGCGGTAAATGAAATGCTGGCACGGCTTGCACCTGCAGCAGTTGCCAATGCAAAGCGTGAAGCGGCAGATATACAATCTATCATCGATGCCGAAGGTGGCGAGTTTGAACTGGCCTCATGGGATTGGGATTTCTATGCGGAGAAAGTACGTCAGCAACGCTACAACTTCGATGCTTCACAATTACGTCCCTACTTCGAATTCGACAACGTGCTACAAAAAGGCGTGTTCTTTGCCGCCGAAAAAGTCTATGGCATCACTTTCAAGGAACGGCACGACCTGCCGGTTTACCAGGAAGATGTACGTGTCTTTGAAGTATTTGAAGCCGATGGCTCTACCCTGGCGTTATTTATCATGGATCCCTACGCGCGTCCTTCAAAGCGCGGTGGCGCCTGGATGAATGCTTACGTCAGCCAGTCTAACCTGATGGAAGCCAAGCCGGTCGTAGCCAATCACCTGAATATCACCAAGCCGACAGATGGCGGCCCTACATTGATGACCTTTGACGAAGTGACCACCATGTTCCACGAATTTGGTCACGCGCTACACGGCATGTTCTCCAACGTGAAATACCCGTCTTTCTCCGGCACATCAGTACCACGTGATTTTGTGGAGTTCCCGTCACAGGTAAATGAGATGTGGTCAGTATGGCCGGAAGTGCTGGCTAACTATGCCGTGCACAATGAAACCGGTGAAGCCATGCCACAGGAATTACTGGACAAGGTTCTCGCAACGCAGAAATTCAACCAGGGCTACGCCACCACTGAATACCTGGCAGCGTCTCTGTTGGATCAATCGTGGCATCAACTGAAACCGGAAGAGGTTCCCAATGCGGAAGGTCTGCTGGCGTTTGAGGCCGCGGCACTGGAAAAAGCCGGTGTTGCCCTGGAAATCGTGCCACCGCGTTACCGCAGCACGTACTTCTCCCACATCATCGGCGGTTATTCAGCCGGTTACTATGCCTATATCTGGAGTGAAGTGCTGGATGCCGATACCGTCAAGTGGTTTGAGAGCAACGGTGGCATGACCCGCGAAAACGGCGATCACTTCCGCCAGTCCCTGCTGTCACACGGCGGTGCCACTGATGCCATGGTCCTGTTCAGAAATTTCAAGGGATCTGACCCCGACATTCAGCCATTACTGGAACGCCGCGGCCTGGACTAATACCTGAAGCCCCAAACACCAGGCAATAAAAAACCCGGCAGCGCAAGCTAGCCGGGTTTTTTGCAGAACGAAATCTACTCAGAGAGGATTTACGTTTTCTGCCTGCGGTCCTTTCAGGCCTTCACCAACGGTGAACTCAACGGACTGTCCTTCCTTCAGGGTCTTACGGCCTTCGCCGATGATCTGACGGAAGTGAACAAATACATCGCGTT
>Ga0164313_10000635_pt1 | contig 28906 bp, 21 predicted proteins | sample GuaBasSedimGuay4_FD_113735 | JGI IMG/M metagenome (GOLD analysis project Ga0164313, IMG submission 113735) | Subseafloor sediment microbial communities from Guaymas Basin, Gulf of California, Mexico - Guay4, Core 4569-4, 0-3 cm | ecosystem: Environmental > Aquatic > Marine > Hydrothermal vents... | reverse complement strand
TACATCCAGCGCGTGCTCGACAGCTGCACCACGACCACCGGTCCCAAGGGCAGCTACCAGGTCGACAAGCTCGCGGCCGGCGAGTACGGCGGCGAGCCCGGCGCGGCGCTGATGCTCTTCCGCACCTACCCGCGCGTCGCGTTCTGGGAGCAACGCAACGACAGCGTGCCCTTCTACACGGACAGCGGGCGGCTCGCGTCCTACTGCGACCTGCCCGAGGCCATCGAGTACGGCGAGAACCTGATCGTGCACCGCGAAGCGGTGGAGGCCACCCCCTACCTGCCCAACGTGATCGTCAGCAGCAGTCCTTTCGTGCGGCCCGTCGACTACGGCATCGCGCTCGACGACATCGACTGCGACCGGCGCAGCGTGCGCAACGTGAAGATGCCATGGTCGCAGGTGCGCGAGACGGTGAACCCGCTCTGGAAGGCCGGCTTCCGGTTCTTCTGCAGCACGCCCAAGAGCCGCCACACCACGCACAGCTCCTGGTCGACCGTCGACTGGCACTGGATCTGGAGCACGAACCACGGCGACGCCCTGCGGCGCGACAAGCGCGACCCCGGGGTCGGCGACCGGCAGATCCAGCTCAACCCGAAGGCCGCGGCCGACCTCGATCTGAACGAGGGCGACTACGTCTGGGTGGACGCCAACCCGGCCGACCGGCCGTTCGTGGGCGCCAAGCCGGACGACCCGCGCACCAAGGCCTTCCGCTGCATGGTGCGGGTCAAGCTCAACCCGTCGTTGCCGTACACGATGACGATCATGAAGCACACCGGCTGGATCGCGACGGAGCGCACGGTCAAGGCGCACGAGACGCGCGAGGACGGCATGGCCCTCTCGACCGAGACCGGGTACCAGAGCAACTACCGCTACGGCAGCCACCAGAGCATCACGCGAAGCTGGCTGCCCCCCATGCACCAGACCGACTCGCTGTTCCACAAGAAGACCGGCGCGATGGGTTTCGTGTTCGGCTTCGCGGTCGACAATCACGGCGTGAACACGGTGCCGAAGGAGACGCTGGTGCGCATCGTCAAGGCCGAGGACGGTGGCATCGGCGGCACGGGTGTCTGGGAGCCGGCGACGACCGGAAGGACGCCCGGCGCCGAGTCCGACCTGATGCACGACTATCTCTCGGGCAAGATGATGGAGGGCGGGTCTTGAGCACCCACGACGAAGGCGGGCGGGTTCCACCCGCTGAGCCGGAGGCTGGCGAGGGCCCCGGGGCGACCACGGGCCCGGCCCGCGATGCCATGGACGAGCAGCACCCGCGAGAGCGGCCCATCGAACCCGAAGACCCGATGCAGCTCACCGCGGAGCCGGTGAACGGCGACCCGCGCGCCATGCTCGACGGGATCATCGAGGAATACGTCGGGCTCGGCTGGGACGCCGACCACATCGAGAAGATCTTCGCGACGCCGTTCTTCCTCGCGACCTGGGGGCTGTCCGAGCTCTTCGGCCGGAAGCAGGTGCGCGAGCGCATCGACGCCGTGCTCCGGCGCCGGGGCGTGATGCGCTTCACCACCACGATCGACCCGGTGGCCGATCCGGACGCCGCCTCCATCCCCGAACACCTGAACTGCGCGCCGCCAGATGCGGCCGACGAGGGAGATCACCATGCCTAAGGTCTGGAACTGGCAGCTCGGTCGCGAGATGGAATACCCGTACGAGGAGGGCTTCCCCGAGTGGCAGTTCGCCTTCGTCTTCAACATCAACCGCTGCATCGCGTGCCAGACCTGCACCATGGCGTGCAAGTCGACCTGGACCTTCTCCAAGGGCCAGGAGCACATGTGGTGGAACAACGTCGAGAGCAAGCCCTACGGCGGCTACCCGCAGGGCTGGGACGTCAAGCTGTTGTCGCTGCTGCGCAAGGCCAATCCGGACGGTCAGCGCTGGAACGGGACGGCTGACCCCAAGCGCTCGCCCTACGGCAGCTTCAAGGGACGCACCATCTTCGAGGCGGCCGGCCGTGCGCCGGGCGGGACCGACGGGCAGCGCGTGCTCGGCTACCTGCCCACCGATCAGGAGTGGTCGGCGCCCAACATCCACGAGGAGACGGCGGCGGGCGAGGTGATGGCCCCCGGCGACTACTCGGGCTCGGCGCAGCTCCCCGAGCACAAGGTGTGGTTCTTCTACATGCAGCGGATCTGCAACCACTGCACCTACCCGGGCTGCCTGGGCGCCTGCCCGCGCAAGGCCATCTACAAGCGACCGAACGACGGCGTGGTGCTGATCGATCAGCAGCGCTGCCGCGGCTACCGCAAGTGCGTCGAGGGCTGCCCGTACAAGAAGTCGATGTACCGTCCGACGACGCGCGTCAGCGAGAAGTGCGTGGCCTGCTACCCGCGCCTCGAGGGCAAGGACCAGGAGCTCTCGCCCGACAACGAGCCGCTCGAGACGCGCTGCATGACGGCCTGCGTCGGCAAGATCCGCATGCAAGGCCTGGTGCACCTCGAGCAGGACGGGAGCTGGACACCGTCGCCCGACAGCCCGCTCTACTACATGGTGCGCGAGCGCAAGGTGGCCCTGCCGCTGTATCCCCAGTTCGGCACCTCGCCCAACGGTTTCTACATCCCGCCGCGCTGGGTGCCGCGCGACTACCTGGGCCAGATGTTCGGTCCCGGCGTCGAGCACGCCCTGGAGCAGTACTGCTGCCCCGATCGGGAGCTGCTCGCGGTGATGCAGCTGTTCCGCGCACAACAGCAGATCCTGTTCCGGTGGGAGATCGAGAAGGGCCCCAAGGTCGCCGAGATCGAGGTGACCATGCCCGACGGCTCCCACAAGGTGCAGGAGATCTGGAACGACACCGTGATCGGTTACAACCGCAGCGGCAAGGCGGTGGTGAAGACCACCGTCGAGGAGCCGACGTTCGTGCGGCCTGACGAGCACCTCAACTCGATCTGAGACGCACCACCCCGGACCAGTGAGAATGAAGCATGTCTGCTGAGAAGCCATCAGGACCGGCGCCTGCAGCGGCCCCGCGGGAGGCCGGTGGCGATCCGTCCTGGACTCCCCTGGATGAGGCCCGCTTGCAGGTCTATCAGGTGCTCTCGCTCGCGGCATCGGATCCGCGGTCCGAACGTTGGCCACGGCTGCGCGAGCCCGCCGTGTGCGAGGCGGCGGTGGCCGCCGCGCGGTTCCTCGCCGACCAGGGCGAGGCCCAACCGCACGAGCTGGCTCCCGGGGAGACCTCGCCATCCGGGCTCGATCTGGCCGAGCTGATGCGCTTTGCTGAGGCCCCGCGCGACGAGCTCGGTGAAGAGCACCAGCGCGTCTTCGGCCTGGTGCAGAGCAAGGAGTGCCCGCCCTGCGAGTCCGACTACTGCCCGCAGACGTTCAGCGTCTATCGCAGCCAGCGCATGGCCGACGTGGCGGGGTTCTACCGCGCGTTCGGCCTGCAGCCGTCGCGGGACATGCCCGAGCACGTCGACCACGTCGCGCTCGAGCTGGAGTTCATGGCCTGGCTGCTCGCCAAGCGCCGGCACGCGCTCCAGGCGGGCGGCCAGAAGGCCGCTGAGCAGGCTGGCGTCTGCGCGGCCGCCGAACGGGACTTCGCCGAGGAGCACCTGGCCTGGTGGCTGCCGGCCTTCGCGCGCGCCCTGCGTACCAAGGCCGACGGTCAGCCGCCGGACCTCTCCTCGACCGCGCCCGCGGGCAGCTTCTACTCCGCGCTGGGCGCGTGCCTCGCGGCCTTCGTTCCAGCCGAGCGCGCCCTGCTCGGGATCGCCCCGTCCGACGAGCTGGCGCGCCCGGCGCCGACGGACGAGCCGGAGGGCGGATGCGAGGGCTGCAGCCCGGACGTCGACCCCGACGCGGACTGAGGTCCCGGCGCAGGCCGGGCTTCCTGGGAGGGGCAGTTCAGTGCCCGTAGCGGCCGCGGCCGTCCAGCGTGCCCGGTGGCGGCGGGTAGACGATCGACTCGCCGACCGTGAGCTGCGGCAGCGGTCGCACACCCGCGTCCGCCAGCGTCACTTGCCACTCCTGCGAGAGCCACAGGTGATTGATGCGCGGCAGCACCGTGCGCACGGACAGGTAGGCCTCGGAGCCGGCGGCGACGACGAAGCCGGCGTCCTGAAACACGTTGAGCGTGAACAGGTCCGACGTCCAGAAGCGGGCGCGGACCGGCGCGGCTGCGTCAGCGACCAGAGCGCGCAGGAGCGCGTGGCCCGTCTCCGCGTCATCGGGGGCCAGCGCCCAGTCGAGGATCAGCCGCTCGCCGCTGCGGTCCCGCGTGATGGCCACGCCGGTGAGTTCGCCCGCCCGCCACGCCTGCCAGCCTTGGTCGGTCGCGCCCGGAAAGGCGGCCCGCCAGGCGTCGAAGCGAGCATCCCGACGCACACCGCAGACACCAACGTCGAGCCGAGCCGCCGAGGCCGGACCGTCATGCGCGTTGGTGATGGTGATCCCGTCCCCGCCGTCCCCGCCGTCCCCGCCGTCCCCGCCGGACGCGCTGGACCCGCCGGGGACGGGGAGGCCGGCCGCGCGGCACAGATCGATCGACGTGGCGACGGCCTTGTGTCCGCGCAGGTGTCGCAGGAACCACCAGTCGACCTCGTCCCACTGACCGAAGACCGCGGCGAGGCGTTCGGGCAGCTCGAACTCCTCCTGAAAGCTGCGATCGAGTTCGAAGAAGAGGCTGTGCACCCCCCCCGCGCGATACGCCCGATCGATGAAGCAGGCGCTGAAGCGGCCGAACAGGTGCGGCTCGCCCTGCACTTGCATGGGCACGTGCGACACGCCCAGGTGTCCGATGACACCCCCGTCCGTGTCTACCGCGAGCATGCTGGAGCACCCGTGCGGGTTGCCTCGCATACCGTGCGCGATCTTCTGGCGCACGAGACGGGCGTCGCGGTGCTGGGCTCGCGCGTATCCGTCAGCGATGGCGTCCCAGTCGCCCGCAGAGGCCACACGAATCTCGTAGTGCCCCATCAGAATCCCCGCGACACCTGAGACGTATGGCTCGCCCAACCTGACGGAACCGACATCAGAAGATGTCGAAGTCGGCGAGCGTATAGTACCAGTACTCGCGCAGGTAGCGCGGCTCGAGCTGCGGTACGAACGGGCGCCCGATCATCATGTACGGCGACGGCAGCACGCGGAATCCCCAGCGCTGGAACTCGCCGAACCACGTCGAAGACGTGGGGCAGATGAACGCGAGCATGTGCCGGCCGCGCGCGACGTGGGAGCTCCGCACGGCGGCCTGCACAGCCTGGGCCGCGACGCGGTCGCCGGGATCGCAGAGCCAGTCCACCAGCACGCCGGCGTCGTGTCCCATCATGTGCGCGCGCCGGTGGACCGCATAGGCCCGGAGCGTCCCGTCGATCGCGTCCCTGGCGAGCGTGATCGTGTACGGCGCTCCGGGCGCGTCCCGAAAACGCCAGTTGAGGAAGCGGGCGTCCCGGCGCGCCATGCAGCGGTATCGCGGAGCCAGGCGTTCGTAGAGGGCGGTCACATCGTCATCGAACGCGGTCGCCTGTTCGATGCGAACACTGGTGTCCGCGGGTGCCTGCGGCCCCCCCTTCGCCACCAGCAACCACTGCTGGCGCAACATCCAGTAGTCCATGTATCGATTGGCGATGCGATAGACGCGCCGGTTGGGCAGGCCGTACATGACGGCGTCGCCGCCGAGGATGGCGAAGGTCGAGGCATAGGCCTGCGCCAGACGAACGAACAGACCGGGATTCCTGAGACCGCGGCGCACCGAGGGGTCGGAACACGAGTCGCAGTTCTGTCCGAACGTCAGCCATTCGCCGTCGGCACACACGTCCATCGGGACGCCGCCGTAGTGACCGACGACGCGTCCCTCACGATCCTGCGCCACCAGCCCGTGATACCCGGCGGGGTTTGAGGCGTACTTCCAGTGCCACCACGCAGGCACGAACGCGGACTGCGGGTCATCGCCGCCAAACGCGTTGGTCATCAGGCGCGCGATCGCCTCGGCGTCGGCGGGAGCGGACCTGCGAATGAACAGCCCGGTGCCGTTCACTTGCTGCCCTCGGCGTCTGCTTCATCCGCTGACTTCAGGGGCCTGTCCGTGCTCTCGCTGGTCGGAGATGCCAGCCGTCGGAAGACCAGGCTCGCGTTGGTGCCGCCGAAGCCAAAGCTGTTCGTCATGACCGTGATGAGGCCCGCGTGGTCGACGCGCTCGGTGACCAGCGGCAGGCCCTCGAGCTCGGGCTCCGGGTCGACCACGTTGATGGAAGGCGCGATGAAGTCGTGCTCGAGCATCAGCAGGCAGTGGATCGCCTCCAGCGCCCCGGCGGCCCCGAGGGAGTGGCCTCCCATCGACTTGGTCGATGAGAAGCGAGGCAGCGAATCGCCGAACACCTCGCGCATCGCCGCGACCTCCGAGAGGTCGCCGACCGGGGTGCTCGTGCCGTGAGTGTTGACGTAGTCGATCGGCGTATCGACCGTGGCCCGTGCGAGTTGCATGCAGCGGACGGCGCCCTCGCCCGACGGGGCCACCATGTCGGCGCCGTCCGAGTTGGCGCCGTAGCCCACCAGCTCAGCGTAGATCTTCGCGCCGCGCGCCAGCGCATGCTCGAGCGCCTCGACCACGAGCATGCCTGCGCCGGCCGCGATCACGAAGCCGTCGCGGCTGCGGTCGTAGGGCCGTGACGCCCGGCCGGGGGACTCGTTGGAGTGGACCGAGAGGGCGCCCATGGCGTCGAACCGGCTCGCGATGCTCCAGTCCTCCTCCTCGCTGCCGCCCGCGAAGACGATGTCCTGCTTGCCCCACTGGACCTGCTCCATGGCGGCGCCGATGCAGTGCGCGCTCGACGAGCAGGCGGATGTGATCGAGTAGCTCATGCCCTTGATCTGGAACGACGTCGCGAGGCATGCGGAGACGTTGCTCCCCATGGTGCGTGGCGCGGCGTAGGGGCTGACCCGACGAAGCCCCTTGCTGCGCAGCGCGTCTGCGCTCTCGATGACGTTCGCGCTCGACGAACCGCCGGCGGAGGCGATCACGCCGATGCTCGGATGCGAGATCTCGCCGAGCCCGAGCCCGGCGTCCTGCATGGCCTCGCGCATGGCGACCCAGGTGTAGACGGCCGCATCGCACATGAAGCGGCGGGAGCGTCGATCGAGGTATTGGTCGGCGTCGAGGTCGACGCTCCCGGCGACGTGGCTACGCATACCCATCGTCCGGTACGACTCGTTGAAGACGATGCCCGAGCGCCCGGCGCGCAACGAGGCCAGCACCTCAGCCGCCGTATTGCCGAGGCAGGAGACGGCGCCCATGCCGGTGATGACGACTCGTCGCATGCACGCACTCCGGGAGCTTCGAAAGATCCCGCCCCACCGACCACCATGGCGTCTCGGGCGGATGCGACCCCAGCTACGCCGTCGGCCCCGGGAAGCGATCGAGCTCCATGAACCGGGAGATCACCAGCAAACCGTACCGGGGCGGCGACGACTGTCCTGAGCCTCATGATAACCGGGGCCTGCGACGTGGGCACGGAGGAGGTCGGCTTCGTCCTGGACAGCCTGGTGGCCGAAACGGACGAACCGGCGGTGCTGCCCGAGCCCATGGTCCGCGGCTCTGGCCCGAGCCTCTGGCCTGCGCACCGCTCGGGATCGGCAGCGCGATCGTCAGCTGGGCAGGTCGTCGGCACTCAACACGACCCTCCCGGAAGCGGCCCTCGGCAGCTGCTCCAGAACGTGAACGCGCCGCGGCACCTTGTAGTCGGCCAGCCGGGCCTGGCAGAACGCGATCAGCTCGGCCTCCTCGGCTGGATCGTGGAGCGTCACCGCGGCGATGACCCGCTGCTTCCGCCGCGGGTTCGTCTGCGCGGTCACCGCGCTCTCCACCACGCAGGGGTGGGACTCCAGCACTCGCGCCACCTCGGCGAGTGACACCTTCCAGCCGCCGACGTTGACCACGCCAGCTCGCGATCCGTCGAGATAGAGGAACCCGTCGGCGTCGAGGAACCCGACGTCGCCCGTCCGGTAGCAGCCGTCCTGGAAGCCGTCCTGGAAGCCATTCCTGTCGTGAACGGTCTCTCCCTGGACGTATCCCGCCGCGGTCGCCTCCCCGCTGATGACCACCTCGCCGCGGCAGCCCGCAGGTAGCGCCCCGCCGTTCGTGCCGACGACGCTCACACCGACGTTTTTCATCGCACGGCCGACGGAGCCGGGACGCAAAGCGATCTCGGAGGGGACGTGCAAGCAGATCCCTCCGGTCTCTGATGACCCGTAGTGTTGGAAGATCGGCGCGTTGAATCGCCGCCGGAACGCCTCGATCTGGGCCACCGAGAGCGGCGCCGTGCTGCAAACGTGGTAGCGCACCGAGGACAGATCCGGGACCTGATCCAGGCGCGTTCGGTTCAGCACGCGGTACATGACGGGCACGCCGAGGAAGACCGAGATGCGCTCGTCAACGAGATCCGTGAGGATCGTCTTCGGCCGGAATCCGTCGCGGATGACGAGCGACGCGCCCGCGAAGACCAGCGGCAGGATGCCCAGATCGAATCCGTAGGAATGAGACAGCGGAACCGGGGCGAGCACCACGTCCGAAGCGTCAAGCCCCATGGTCTCCACGACGTTCGCGGCCGCCGCGCCGACGTTGGCCGCGGTCCAGAGCACCGCCTTGGGTGTCCCCGTCGCCCCGGAGCTGAACTTGAACAGCGCGGGGAACGAGCCCGGATCGCGGAGACCGAAGCGCTCCCGCACGTCGAGAACGGAGGCCGGCCCCGAGCTTCGGACGCACAGCAGGCGCAGGACCTGATCGGTGCCGGGGACGACCATGTCGTGCTGGCGCTCGATGTCAAGCAGGCGAGCGACTCCGGCGGCGTGCTGCGGCGGCACGAGGATGGCGTCCGGTCGAATGCCCGCCCAGATCGACCGGAGCTCCGAGGCCTTGTAGCGCGTCGAGACCAGCGCCGCGAGCGCCGGGAGTTGCGTGACGGCCAAGAAGGCCGCGACGAACTCCACCGAGTTCGGCAGCATGAGCGTGACGACACTGTGTTCGCGCACTCCGGCGCCCCGCATGGCGCTCGCGATCTTCGACGCCAGTGTCGCGAGCTCCTCCCTGGTGACGCTGGCGCCGGGCGTGGACAGCGCGGTGGCTCCGGGGTCGGCCCGTGCCGTCCGCTCGAACGCTCGCCAGATGGCTTTCGCGTCAGTCGAAGCCGGGGTCATCGTCCGGATCCGTGTTGCAAGGGGGAGATCCCGAGTCCGTGGGGTTCACGCCGTCGCAAGCTCTTCCGCGAATTGCTCGGCGTGCGGGCCCTGTCAGTTCCTCAATCTTGCCCGGATGACGCCGTGGCACAACGCACGGGGTGTATCTTGGGACGGTGTTTGAGGCTGCACAGTGGAGGGGCCAACGGGAGACCTGATGAAGACCTCAGCGGCCCGCATCAAGAAACTCTATGGCGACACCTTACCCCCCGCATACGACGATCGCGTGTCGTTTCCGCGCCGGGTGATGCGTGCCGCGAGGATGCTCGCGGGCAATGCGCTGCACGACTTTGACGCCACGGCGAGCCAGGCGATCCAGGCCGCTCCGCTCTCACGGGGCGACCGCGTGCTGGTCTTCTGCTGCGGAACCGGCCGGGAGTTCCCCGCCATTCTGGAACGGATCGGCCCGGAAGGGTCCATCGTCGGCGTGGACTTCTCCGCGGAAATGCTGGGCCGGGCGCGCCAATGTGTGCAGCGCGAACACTGGACCAACGTCACGCTGCTGGAGTCCGATGTGACCGTGTTCGAGCCGCCGCGCGAGGAGCTGTTCGATGCGGGCGTGTGCACGCTGGGGCTGTCGATCATTCCCGACTGGGCGGCCGCCTATCGGAACCTGCTCGCCTCGGTGAGAACAGGGGGCCACGTGATCATCGGGGACCTGCAGCTGGCGACGGGCTGGCGCGCCCTCCTCAACCCCCTGGTGTGGTTGTGGACCCGCCCCTACGGCGGGTCCATGCAGGGACACGCCAACGCCCGCACACTCTTCCAACGGATGGAGCGGGAGCTCGAGTTGGTCGGGACCCGCACCTACGGTCACGAGACCTATCGGGCCTGCGTCGCGCGGAAACCCCGGCAGACTGTGCCAGACGTCACGCGCGCCGAGCGCTGACGACGGTCTCCTCCGCAACGCTTCAGCGGGTGTGCGCCGCACGCAGGTCTCGGGCGAGCCATTGCGGAACGACGCCGCACAAGAGCTGCTTGACCTGCTTCTGTGCCTCGCTCGCGAGTTCCCTCTCGGCGCCCCGCATGCACCGGCTGAGCGCGTCGCTCGCGAGGCGCGCCTGGTCCAGGCTCATGCCCCAGCCCATGTACTCGACGATCCGCATCTCGTTGGAGAGCTCGAGCCCGGCAGCGAGCAGCTCGTCGATGCCGGCGGCGACCAGCGCGGCGGCCCGGTCCGAGTCCATGGTCCGGTGCCGCCAGCGCAGGCCTTCGCCCTCGAGGGCGAAGTCGTCCATGGCGCGGCCGCGGACCGGTGCCTTGTCGACCAAGTAGAACTGCCCCAGGGCGAAGGAGTCCGGGCGAGCGCCAACCACGAAGTCGAGCGTGTTGCGAAACGACTCCTCCGTCTCGCCCGGATAGCCGGCGATCATGTTGACGTGTGCGAACAACCCGTTGCGCCGGGCGACGGCGAGGCCCTCGAAGGCGTCCGCGAGGTCGTGTCCCTTGCGCATCAGCTTCAAGATCCGGTCGTCGCCGGATTCGACCCCGAAGAAGACGCCCCAGCAACCCGCACGCCGCATATGCTCGGCGAGTTCGTCGGTCAGATCGTCGACGCGGCTGTAGCAGGACCACTCCAGACCGAGGTCGAGCTCGATCATGAGCTTGCACACGTCGAGCGGATAGTCGCGGTAGCGGGGCGGCCCGTCGGTGAAGTTGCTATCGCCCACGCGGTAGCGGGTGATGCCGAGCTCGGCGTTGCGCAGCAGCTCCTCGCGGATCTCGGCGAGCGGACGGATCAGCTTGCCCCGGTCGTAGGCGCAGTAGAAGCAGTTGTACTTGCAGCCGCGGCTGAACTCGATGGCGTAGACGGTGTCGCGCGACCGGGGGTAGAGCGACCAGTCCGGGATCGGGATCAGCTCGTCGCCGCGGGTGCGGTAGGCCTCGCCGATGCGACCGACGCGCGCGAGTTCGCGCGACGATTCTCCGTAGGTCACGCTGCCGTCGGGATTGCGGATCGCCAGGCCGGGGATCCGAAGGGGATCGACGTCTCCGTCGAGGGCGCCGAGCAGCTGGACGATGGCCTGCTCGCCGGAGCCAAAGATCGCGTAGTCCGCGAGTCCGTGCAACGAGACCCGGCGGCGCACCGTGGGACCGCCCAGCACGATCTTCGATTCGGGCGCGAGCGATCGGATCAGCGCCACGGTCTGCTCCACCTCGCGCTCCGACAGCAGGAACGTCGTGGTCAGTCCGATCAGGCGTGGCCGCTGGTCGCTGACGAGGCCCTCGATGATCCTGCGCCGGTGCGAGTAGCGGGCGATGTTGTCGACGATGGCCACCTCGTACCCGGCGTCGCGGGCGACGGTCGCCAGATCGCACAGCGCGAGGGACGGGCGGTGCGGCGGGCGCAGCAGGTGGCCCCCGGAGCGCATGGCCACCCAGAGATCGGGGTCCTTCACGCCCAGCGCGACGTCCGTGGCGGCACGCTCGTCGGCATCGAACGTCGGCCAGACCTTGATCATTTTGAGCCGCTGCCTGAGGAACTCGTCGTCCGCGAACGACAGGGACTCCTCGGCGAGCAAGAGCAGATCGAGGCGGCTCATGGGGAATGACGGGCTCCGGCGGAATCAGCGCTCGGCGGGATTGTAGCCCTGGCCGTACGGGTCGGATGACCCCATCTGACTTGACACGTGCTGCGCCTCCCCCGGAACGCGCCGCGGGGCGGCGCCAAGCGGCACCGCCCCGCGGGGATGTGTCTGGTCTGTCCCGCCGGATGGGTTCCCGGCCGGCGCTGTCTCAGCCGGCGCCGGCGGTCGCGTTGCGCTTCTGGATGGTGAGCGTCGGGTCCCAGCGCAGGTTGTTGAACAGGTCGTCCTTGAAGGTCAGCACGTACGTCAGCGGCGTGTCCTGGTCGACGGCCTGGTCGCTGAACCCGATCGCCCAGGCGAGCCGGCCGTTGTTGCTGCCCGGCATGTTGAAGCAGGGCGGGTTGTACGGGGTGCGCTTGGTCGCGTCGGTGTAGAAGGTCACGCCGGTGAGCGTAAGGTTCTCCTCGTTGTCCAGCGGCAGGTTGCAGTTCACAAACCACTCCACCGCGCTGTAGCCCGACGCGACGGTGTCATCCTCCGCGCAGGAGTTGGTGACCACCGGCACCGCCGTGCGGTCGCCGTTGGGAAAGTCGATGTTGACGGTGATCCTCAATGCGCCGAGGTCTGTCATGCGAGGTCCTCCTCAGTTGTATTGGGGAGGCACGCGGAAGCGCGGCGCTCATCCCCCCCGGGAAGCCTGCCCTGTATGGAGCGCGGTCCGATCCTCGGCGAGAGAGGCCGATCGCGCAAGGGCCGCGCTCGCGGGGCGCGCACCTCCGTCCCCCGACTCGCCGGTCTGGAGTCGTCCGCGTGTCAGTCGCGCAGCGACATAGCCCTGGTCGGTGCATGGGAAGTCCAAGGCCGCCCCCCACACCGAACGCCGGCGGCCAGCGTGGCTGTTCACGCCCTCGCCGACCGAGTGGCACCCGGGGTGTCCCCGAGACGGGTGAGGCGCTGAGGGGAGGGGACCGGCCCGCGGTGCGGTGCGAGGCGCCCGAAGGACTGCTCAGCCCGCGCGCGCTGCGTAGGACCGGGCCGCCAAGGTGGCGGACAACGGCAAGCTGGGCGGAGAGGCAGGCCGAGCGTTCCGTGGAGCAGGCGCAGCAGCATGTGCCGAGCGAAGTCGTCTCGTGCCCGCCGAGCGCCAGGCGCACGCGCTCGGCCTGCTGCTCGAGCGTATCGACGTGGGGCGGGATCAGCCCACGCAGCCCAAACGCGTCGCACTCCTCCTCGCTGAAGCCGCTGGTCTTGTTCCAGAGCGGGTGCTGCAGGAGTTCGGAGCCCCGGTAGGGCAATCGCACGACCTCGGTGAGCGGATCAAGCTGATCTTCGGGAGGAGTCATCTGTCGTCCGAGCGTGCTCGCGCCGCGCCATCGACCCGCGGACCGGGCCGGCATCGTAGCAGGGGCCTGTTGGTCGGATGGAGGCGCCAGGAGCGCCCGCTCCACGGAACGCTCGGCATGGCCTATCCTCAATGCATCGCTCATCGGGAGGATCTCCGCATGCGCCAGGTACGACGCCATGCCCTGGCAACGGCCGCTGCGATCGCCCTGCTCCTGAGCGCGACCCGAGCCCAGATCGTTTGGCAGACGGGCATCGGCCCCGCGGCGACCCTGCACCACGTCGGACCCGGCGCCGACATCCTGGCCCGCGGCACGTCCACGAAGTCGGCGGACACGCACACGCTGTTCGTGCCCGAGCCAGCGGGTGAGGTGGTCCACCGGCTGATCGTGTGGAGCTTTCGCACGGACCATTTGCCGCCCTCCACCGACAGCCTGCTCGTGGACGGCCATGCGGTGTTCGGCACGCTCTGCGCCGACGCCAGCCCGCCACCCCAGTGGAACAAGCTCATGCTGGCGGTCTACGTCGGCTTGGTTCCCGTCGACGTGACGCCCGGCCACGTCTGGACCATCGACGGCGCGGGCCACAAGCCCCTGGGCGACGAGCCCTGGGCGCTGGGCGAAGCGCTCACCGTCGTGCTCATCACGGATCTCGACGGCTTCCCCGAACGGTCCGTCGACTTCTGGTGCGGCTACGCATCCACCGAGAGCGACTCCTGGACGCCGGGACTGGCCAGGGCCGAACTCGACCTGTCGACGACCTATCCCGGCGGCGGGCTGCACCTCATCATGGACGCCCTGGACGGGGAGGCAGACGACGGCAGCGGCGCAGGAACCGACGCGCTCGTCGTCGGCAGCGGCCCGGCGGGCGGCGTGCTGTCCGGCACCGGCACGCCGAACGACTCCTGGCAGGGCAGCGGCCCCGGCCCGGGGCCCTACGACCTGTTGGACGACGACCCCACCCTCGCGGCGTTGGTGCTCGCCGGCGCGAACGAGCTGACGATCACGACCCAGCGCCTGCTCCCCCTCGGCGACAGCGTGGGCCACTGCGTCGTGGCCGTGTCCTTCCCCACCGCCGCAGGCCCGTGGACCACGGCCGGACCGAACTCGGCGCCGCCGCGGTTGCTGCCCCCGCTGCTGGCCCCCACGGGATCGCTCGCCCCCGGCTCGGCCAACACCCTGCTCGTCGCCGGCGCGACGGCTTGCTCCGCGGTCTTCCTCGTGGTGGGCGCCTCGGCCCTGCTGCAACCGTTCAAGGGAGGCGTGCTCGGGCCCCAGCCGACGCTGCTGCTGTCGCTCTCCAGCGACGCATCCGGACGCGCAGAGCTTGCCTTCGTCGGGCCGTCCGTCCCCGCCGGGCTGCTGATCTGGGCCCAGGCCTGGGTTCCGCCGGGGACGGGTTGGTCCTCCAGCATGACGCTGCGGGGCCTCACGCCATGAGGCCCGCTCCCTGGTCCTCTACACTAAACTCGCGGGGCTGAACTGTCTCAGGCACGTTGGCACAGAGGGTTGCGGTCACGCGCGCACAGCACGTACCGAGCGCAAGGCGAGCACGCACCGGACGCCTGCAAGGCGCACCGGGCGCGAGCCCTACTACGGCGCCTTCGCTTCGAGCCCGTTGCTGGCCGCGAAGCCCTTGATGCCGACGGGGTCTGCGATCCAGGCCTGGGAGATGAGCACGGCTCCGGACGGGACGCCCACGGGCCAGGCGAAGGGCACGTTCAGTGTGGCCGTGGGCTCGACGACGAACCCACCGAGCACGAGGTCGGGCGTCGGCACGAGCACGCCTCCCTTGAAGGGCGCGTTCAGCGGCGAGAAGCCGAGCACGAACCAACACGACGCGCCCGGGAGCGCGCGCCCCAGGTTGACCTGGTTGTCGCTGCCGCCTGTGAGCGGCCCCATGCCCGTGAGCCTGGGCGGTCCGTTGGAGCCCACCAGCGTGCCGCCCAGGTTGGTCCACGTGCCCGGCTTGTCACCGAACTTGAGCGTGTCCATGGCGAAGGTGTAGCCGGTGGACAGGTTGGTGGAGAGCACGAAGGACAGCATCCCCTCGACCTCCAGCTCGATGTGAGCCACGGGCGAGGAGCCGCCGGCCGGGCCGGTGTTGACGCTGGTCGCCCCCAGCTCCACGCCCCCGGCGTCGTAGCCGGTGAGGGTGAAGCCCGCGTTGCTGGCTACGCCGTTGATGACGTCCAGCTGGATGAACGACGCGGGCTCGTCGAACACGCCGGTGATGTCGCCCGGCAGGCCGGTGGGAGGGTTGTCGCCCAGGCCGCAGGTGTCGCAGGTGGCCAGGATGTTGTCGCCCGACGTGGCGGTGTTCCCGAACAGCGCGTCGATCAGGATCACGCCGCCGTCCAACGTCACGCCCGCGTACTCCAGGTGCGGCCCGTTGGCGAACCCGGGGGGGATCTGATGGAACGCGCCCGGCGCTCCGATGCCGTCAAATCCGTAGGACGTGAGCTGTCCCGAGGCGGGCGCGCTCAGGGCGGCGAGAGTCACAAGGGAGGTGGTGAACAGGCTACGCATGGTGGGGACTCGTGCTGAGATCGGTGTGAGGCCGGTGGAGGGGGAGCGCTGCGCCGGACTCCGAAGACTGCCCCACGATGTGGTCTTCGTCGAGGGGCGCGTCCGTGGCGCGGGCAGCTTCGCCGGGCGATCAGCGTGCCCGCAGCGCCCTGGCCCTCGTCGATCTCGGCCTGCTTCACCCAACCCCGCAGCACGCTATCAGCCAGGTCCAGCCCTCTGTGCCAACGTGCCTGAGACAGTTCAGCCCCGCGAGTTTAGTGTAGAGGGCCGCAAGGATGACCGACCATGGCCGACCAGCAATCTCAGGACGCCCAGGATACCCAGGACGCCGGGGAGCCCCGTGAGGGGAGCCGGTGGTACTCGACTTCGGGCTGGCCCTCGACGCGTCCGGGGCGGACCTGACGCTGACCCGCTCCGGTGAGCGGATCGGGACGCCGAAGTACATGTCACCCGAGCAGATCACGGGCAACAGCCGGGAAGTCGACGCACGCACTGATGTCTACTCCCTGGGCGTGACGCTGTACGAGGCCCTGACCGCTCGGGCGCCCTTCGTCGGTGATGACCGCGAGAGCGTCTTCCGCGCCGTCACCCGCGGCGACACGACGCCTGCCAATCGCCTCAACGCTCACATTTCGCGTGACCTGCAGCTGGTCCTCGGCGGCTGGCTGCCCACCCGCGTGACGCGCTGTCCACGGCGCGGGCCGCATGCCAGGCGACCCTGCACCGACGCGGCCTGGGCCGCCGCGAGCATCGGCGCGCGCTCGGCCAGCTCCCGGCTAGAATGCCTGCCATGCGCACCCTCGCCACCGGCGCCGTCTCCCTCGTTGCAGCCCTGCTGTTGCCGGCCTGCGTCTCGAGCGCCGCTCTGCCCCTCTCCGCTGAGGCGGCGACGCCTCGCTTTGGCGCTCTGCTGCAAGCGGGGAGCCCACCGCTGACGGCGACGCCTGCCGACGAGCCTGCAGGCCAGGCGGCCACGCCGGAGCTACAGCTGCTGACCGTGCCGCACGGTGCCGCGGCGACCGCGCCTCCGGCTGATGACGGCTGGCAGTTCGCGCTGGCCCCCTACCTCTGGGCCGTCTCCCAGAAAGGAGACATCACAGCCAAGGGCCACAAGGGCGAGGTCGATCTGGGCTTCGACGACATCCTCAGCAACCTCGACGTCGCGCTGCTGTTGAGCGCCGAGGCTCGCCAGGGCGACACGGTCCTGCGCCTGGATCAGAGTTATCTGGCCGTCTCAGACGAAGTGAAGCAGGGCCCTGTGGAGATCGAGGCCAGCCAGCGAGCCTACTTCGCGACGATCAAGGTCGGGCAGGCCCTCGGCGACGGTCCCGAGGCTCCAATCGTCTTCGTCGGTGCACGCTACTGGAATCTGGGCCTGGACGTCGAGCTGAAGGCCGTCGGCGGCCCGACGCTGTCCAGCGCCGATGGCAGCCAGGACTGGTGGGACCCCCTGGTGGCCGCCGAGAAGCGCTGGGAGCTGGACGATCGTTGGTCGCTCGTGGCCGGCGCTGACGTCGGAGGCTTCGGTGTCGGCGACGGCTCGGACTCCACCTGGCAAGCCGCGCTGCTGTTCTCCCGCAAGACCGACAGCGGGGGCAGCGTCGTCATGGGCTGGCGCCACCTCTCCATCGATCGATCGGACGGGAGCGGCCCCGATCGATTCGAGTTCGACATGCGGATCAGCGGCCCGCTCTTCGGCTGGGCGTTCCGCTTCTGACCAACCGCGCGCTCGCTGGCGCGGCTGCCTAAGGCTCGTCCCGCACCTCCACGGTGACCTTGCGGATCGTCCCGCTGAAGCGCGTCTCGTCGCGGCCGATGCCGATGCCCTCGGCCACGGGCGTCTGATTGTCGAGGCCGACGTCGGCCGTCTCGTCGGCCGAGAAGATCAGGGGCTGGGTCCGCTCGATGCGCCCCTCGGCCAGCACCTCGCCGTCGACGGAGAGCGTCGCCACACCGCCCTTCCCGTAGCCACCGCCGTCGTAGACGAAGTCGAGCACCACGGTGGTGGGCCCGGCCGGCAGCGCCGCCGACGCGGCGACCGTGTCGCGGGAGAGCCCCAGGAAGTTGTAGGTGTAGATCGGCTTCCCATCCTGCATGTAGAGCGACCAACCGCCGAAGCGGCCGCCCTGCGCCAGGATCACGCCGCTGGCGCCACCCTCCGGGATCACCAGCTCGGCGGTGATGGTCTTGGAGCGGTTCTTCACGTTGATGAAGGTGTTCTCCAGCATGCCGTTCATGCCGTCGTAGAGCGTGAGCGACGTGCGATCTCCCAGCAGGTCCGGCCGACCGGCGATGGCGGCGTTAACCCGCTCGACGGTGCGATCATCGATCGGCAGGACGTGGTACCTCTCCGCCTCGCTCATGAACAAGTCCTGCAGCTCGGCCAGGCGCCCGGGGTGATCGGCCGCGAGGTTCCTGGCGAGGCTGAAGTCCTCGCGGACGTTGTAGAGGTCCCAGATGTCGTCCTCGAGCGGCGTCTGCTCGGCCGTCTGCCACGGGGCCCGGTGCAGCGTCCGGGCGAGCCACCCGTCGTGGTAGATGGCGCGATTGCCGAACATCTCGAAGTACTGGGTGGTGTGCCGCTCCGGCGCCTCGGCGTCGTCAAAGGTGTAGTTCAGGCTGACACCCTCCATGGGCGTCTGTGGAGTGCCGTTGACGCTGCTGGGTTCCGGCAGACCCGCCGCCTCGAGGATCGTCGGCGCGATGTCGATGACGTGCGAGAACTGAGTGCGCAGGCCGCCCTGGTCCGCGATCCCGCCGGGCCAGCGCATGACCATGCCGTTGCGCGTACCGCCGAAGTCCGAGGCCACCTGCTTGGTCCACGAGAAGGGAGCGTCGAAGGCCACGGCCCAGCCCGCCGCCATGTGCGGGAAGGTCTGCGGGCCGCCCCATTCCTCGATCAGCGGGACCAGATCCTCGACCTTCTCCTCGACCTGGTTGAAGTAGGTCATCTCGTTGTACATGCCGACGAAGCCACCCTCGGCGCTGGTCCCGTTGTCGCCCGCGATGTAGATGAACAGCGTGTCGTCCAGCTCGCCGATCTCGTCCAGCGCGTCGACCATGCGCCCGACCTCGGTGTCGGTCTGCTCCATGAAGCCGCGAACACTTCGGCCTGACGCGCGAAGAGCCGGCGGTTGTCGGCCGGCAGCGTGTCCCAGTCCACGATCTCCTCGGGCTTCTGGCCGAGCTCGGTCCCGGCCGGGATGACCCCCATCTGCAGCTGGCGCTCGGTCGTCTCCTGGCGCACCTGGTCCCAGCCCTGATCGAAGCGCCCGGCGTACTTGTCGGCCCAGCTCTTGGGGACGTGGTGCGGCGCGTGGACGGCGCCCGTCGCGTAGTACATGAAGAAGGGCTTGTCGGGCGTCATCGATTGCTGGGCCTTGACCCAGTTGATGGCCTGATCCGTCATGTCCACCGTGAAGTGGTACCCCTCGGTGTGGGGAGGAGCGACCCGGGTGACGCCGTCATAAACCAGCGGGTACCACTGATCCGTCTCGCCTCCGATGAAGCCGTAGAACTTGTCGAAGCCCTGGTGGGTTGGCCAGCGGTCGAAGGGACCGGAGACGCTGGTCTCCCAGGCCGCGGTCTCGTGCCACTTGCCGAATGCGCCGGTGCTGTAGCCGTTGAGCCGGAGCATCTCCGCCAGGGGCGCGACGCTGTTTGGCACCTGCCCGGTGTTGCCGGGGAAGGCCGTCGCGGTCTCCATGATCGAGCCCGTGTTGGTCGTGTGGTGGTTGCGCCCGGTCTTGAGCGCGTTCCGGGTGGGCGAGCAGAGCGCCGTGGTGTGGAAGTTGTTGTAGGAGAGGCCCTCGGCCGCCAGTCGGTCGAGCGTCGGTGTCTGGATCGGCCCCCCGAAGGTGCTGGTGGCGCCGAAGCCGACGTCGTCGATGAGTACGATCACCACATTGGGCGCTCCCGCGGGCGCCTTCACCTCGAAGCGCGGCGGCGGCTCGACATCACGCACGTCGAGTTCGCTGAACGTCGGACGAGCCGGCTCCATGATCGGGAGGGTCGTGCGATCGAGCGCCCGCGGCCCCAGCCCAGCAGTGCCCGAGCAGCCGAGCAGGGTCGCGAGGGCGCACGTCGTCGTGATCAGATGGGTCTTCATGGGAGTTCCATACGGTGGAGCGAGCGCCCGGGAGCGTCTGGGGTCTGGCCTACAGGAAACGCTGGCGCAGGCGCAGTCCGGACCGGGCTTGGTCGGATTGCCATTGTAGCCATCATGAGCCCTCACACCATCCTGAGGGCATGGGCTCGCACCGAGACAGACGAACGCGGCGACGCCTGTCCGTCCCGGAAACTCCGTCCGCGCTCTTGATCATGCAACTTGACCAACGCCACCACGGGATACGGGTCGCGACGAGCGCTCACGAGCGCCGCATCGGCAGGCATCAGTGGCCGTAGTGACAGGGCCCGCGACGGCGTGCGGACCCAAGTCGCAGCGTGCTCCCTGCACATCGATCACGCAGCGCGCGAGTAGACGTGATGCAGTCCGCCGAGAACCGGCGTGGCCGGCACGTTGCCGTCATCGAGTGCCCATCGTCGTCGCGGCACCGGCGCGTCCCCATCCAGCGACTGATGGCAACGCCCGGTGTTGTCGTACGTGACGTACTCCCGCAGCACGCACCCCAGGTGCCGCTCACCAAGCGGGATGAGGCGGTCGGCGCACTCACGGCCGCTGCGCCGACGACGGCGCGTCCTCGCTCTACGGCGACCTCTCGGGCGCCACGGGCGACACCCTCACCATGTAGAGCGCAGGACGGCTTGTCAGCCGCCTGGGCGTGCCGCTGAGCGGCCTGATCGGCGGTGCGAAGTGCCAGCGCGGGCCGACAGGGGGGGCTTTGAAACGGCTATCCGCCGAGGGCGATTACGACGGTGCACGAACGTGCAGAGCGATTGAGGTTTCGCATGGCGGACTCCGACGAGAGGCAGCACGCTCGCCCCTTGCCCGGGCGTCGCTGTGCGTGGAGCATCATAGAGGCACTCGCTGTTCGTGATCGAGCAGCGAGCGCCCCGCGCGTTCAGTTCACGCAGCTGTCAGGGGACACCGCAGCGCGTCGCGCCGCCCCCGCGCGGGCCAGCTGCTCAGCGTGGCGAGCACGAGCCCCGCTACGCCCACGGCATGAAACCACGGCGTGTCGGCGGGCTCGGCTCCCGGCAACACCAGCGCGGCCACGCCCGGCGCCACGTTCGCGGTCCAGTGCAACACCATCGCCAGGAAGACGCTGCCGCCCGTGGCCTGGTGCATGGCCGTCATGAGCAGGCTGGTGCACACCAGATCAATCGTGAACAACAGCGCCATCCAGCCGTCCGCGAAGATCGAGTCGTAGTACAGCGGCAAGTGCCAGAGGGTCCACGCGAGGCCCAGCACCACGCTGGCGCGCAGCGGAGACATACGCTCGGGCAACCGCGGCAACAGGTAGCCGCGCCAGCCCAGCTCCGCGGATAGGCGTTTCAAAGCCCCCCCCGCCAGCCCCGCCAGCCCGGCCAGCCCGCGCCGGCCCTCCGCACCACCGATCAGTCCGCTCACCGGCGCGCCCAGGCGGCTGACGAGCCCGACGAGCCCGACGTGCCCGCCCACAGCCCAGCGCGGCGACCTCGCGGCGGCCCTCAGCGCGCTTGTCACGCCTGGCACCCGGAGCCTCCTCACCCACGGCCCGCCTTGCGGGTCGTGCCATGGCCCAGGTAGCCGTAGCGCGAAGCCGGGTTCAAAACAGCTCCGGCGGCACCCGCCAGCACGGCGCCGGCGCGACGTCGACGGGCCCGGCACGATCCGCGACCTCCAGGCCGCCGCCGGCGCCAGCACCCCGTGGTACGTCACCTGGTGCGCCCGCGGCGGCGGGATCAGCGCCTCCAGCTTCTTGAGGAACGCTACAGGTGCGCTCATATCCAGTACGCGAGGTGCATCAGGATCGCCATGATGCTCCCGTAGATCGCGGCGAGGACCAAGGCCAGCCAGCGTCGCCATGGGCTGCATGACCGGATCTGCGTCGTCCCCAACCAGAACGGCAGCGCCGTGGCCAGCGCCATCCCCAGCACCTCGGTGACATCCGTCTCGTAGATGCCGCGTACGACGAGGACACCCCAGAAGCCGGGCAGCAGCGGGAACAGCTTCATGACCGACCACCAATAGCCGCTCCAGGCATCGGAGCTGAACAGCAGCCAGAGCTGGGGCAGGTAGAGCAGGGCGGCGATCATGCCCAGCCGCATACAAAGCGACCATGAACGCCGCATGAACGGGGCGAGGTCCTGACGAACAGCTGTCATTGAGCGTCCTCCACTCCATGGGCACCGACGGGGCCTGGAGTGTTCGGATGCAATCTGACGACGCGCGTTGTGGCGCGGGCGCGGCCTCAGGCCCCGCTCTTGGCCAGCATGTCGATCAGCGCCAGCGCCCCCACGCCACCAAACGGCATGAGCAAGGCGCGCAGCGCGGGGCTGCGGCTCCACGGCGCGAAGGCGCCGACGCTCACGCCTTCGATCTCATCGATCAGCTCGCGCACCTGAGCGGCGGTCGCGGAGGCCAACTCGCCGCACCCGCCGAGATGCAAGGTCAGCCGGTCCGCGAGTCGCCGCAGCGAGTGGGAGCGAACTCGCTCCGCGGCACGACGCAAGCGCACGGCCGAGCAGATCGAGAAGAGGGTGTGCATGCCGAGCACGACGAGGAGTGCCGGTGGCCAGTCGAAGCCGTCAAACAGCTGGGTTCGTGAGACGATCAGCAGCAACAACGCGATGAACGGCAGCACGATCAGCTCGTCGACCGCCTTGGTGCGTCCCGCGACGAACTGCACGTCCAGCAACTCCTTGACCGCTTCCTCATCCAGGACCTGGCGGTCGCCACGGGCAGGGCAGCGAACGGCTGGCCATGAGCTCTGGCGCCTCGCGATGAAGCTGACCAGGCGCTCGCACTCACGCGTCACATCGACGATGAACAGGATCAGCGCGACCAACGGGAACACGCTAAGCGCGGTGGTGAGCGCGTCGATGTTCCGCGCGACAGCGCCGCGAACCGGAGAGTGGGGCAGCCCGAAGAGGTAGAACAGGAGGCCCGCCAGGCCGCAGTACAACACGGCAAGAATGAGCACTCGGCCCACTGTGTAGCAGCGCCGGCCGTTGCTGCAGTAGTCGTTCCAGACTGACTGGACGCTCCAGGACACCTGCGCCGACAGCTGACCGCGCAGGCCCAGGTTCCACAGCCAGCCTCGCCCCCACTCGCGCCATGACGGACTGCCGAGGCGCACGCCCTCCAGTCCGAATCTACGTTGGAGCGCCCGGCTGTTCCGTTCGAGCGCGCCCACTCCCAGAATGATGCCGTAGGCGCACAGATTGAACACGACCAGCCGGATGATGATCGACGGCCACACGCTGACGCCTTCGAAGGGCGTCAGCGGTTCACCCGTCCCGACCGCCTGCCCCCCAAAGCGCCACAGCACGAAGGCTGTCCCGGCCAGGCAGCTGCCCGTCAGCAAGAACAACCCGCGCAGCCAGGCTTGCCATGGCCCCTTCTCGAAGTCGCCGACCCCGTGCCAGAGCACGGACAAGGCCGGCATCAGGCGGCTGGTGGCCAGCAGCAACAGCAGCGCGGCCACACCCACAAGCACGATGCGCCAGTGGTTGGGCGCCTGCGGCCCAGCGGTCGGGTGCAGCTTGCTTCCGAAGGCCGATGGCGTCAGGTCCAGGGCTCCGTTGCGGGCCACCTCGAACAGACGTGGGCGCAGTAGCTCGCGCGGTATGAGAGGCTCGGGGGGCGCTGGCTCTTTGTCGTCGAAATGCTCAACCCCAGCGGCGTCAACGCCATCCTGAATCGGCGCGTCGCTGTACTTCAGGACGTCGGCCCCGCCAATGGCGAGCTGAGCCGAGAGGAAGGCCGCCGTCTGATACACACCACGGAAGGGCGAGATGTTCTTCTGCACGTGCGCGTTCAGCTCAAGCCCGAAGCCGGACGCCAGGATCAGGTTGCGGCTCCAGGTGTACTGGCTCTCGTGCAGCAGCCGCGCGTCCAGATCCGTGCTGAACACCGGCGTCCCTTGCATGTGGACGCGCAGCGCCTGGAGGATCAGCTGCTTGTCGTACGGATCCGTACCGACGATCCCGATGGCGCCGACGGCACGTCGTTCTCGGTCCCCATACCCATTCCCCCGGGCGCTGAGCACCCGCGTAAGCCGGCCCACGAAGTCGAGCTGACTGGTACCGACGGGCTCCTGCCAGTGCTCGGCGTCGCCGCGCTTCGCGTTCTCCGCCCGGCTGTCCTCGTTGCTGAGCCCTGGCGCCGCTCCATCAAGCCCCCGCAGATAGCTGAACCGGACGAGCCTTGGGTCGGACGCAGCGGAGGTCTCCGGCGCCTTGTGCCCATCTGCGAACTTCTTGGGGAGTGACTCGCGGAACGCCATCAAGACAGCTTCTGCGGCCTCACCGCCCCCGCCGATCAGCGCCAGGACCTCCTCGGGAGTCCGCTTCTGCGGTTCGCCATCAGGGTCCAGCAGATCGCGGAGCAACTCGCCGTTCCGCAACGTCCCCACGAAGTCGACGGCGGCCTCCCATGTGACCGGGAACGCCCGGCCGTAGAACGTGTCGAACTCACCCACCAGGACCACCGCGTCGGCATCATCGCCTCCACACAGCGAGTCCCCCCAGAGGTCAACGCCGCGCAGCGAGAGCTCAAACACCAGCGCCAGCAGGAGCTCCTCATCCCCGCTGATGGTCCGCTCGTAGGCCCAGATCGACCGGCTCGCGTCGGGGTCTGGACCTGGGTCGTCGTTGGAGGCCACGAGAAATGAAGGCGCCGCGCCCCCCCCGGATGAGTCCCCATTGAGGCTCTGCAGCAGCAGCGCCTCGGGCGCCGTCGCCCGGTAGTTGAGGATGCGACGAAGCCCAGCATCTCCGTCCCGGTCGGCCTCCGCGCGAGTGCGCCCTGCCTGGGCGTCCTCTAGGAGCATCTGCTTCAGGATGTTGGAGCTCGTGGGGCCGAGCACGGTGACGTCGAAGCTGCGCGACGGCGGAGCACTGACCGGCGGCGCCTGCAGCGCAGCCAGCAGACCATCGAGGTGAGCGAGCGGTCGCTCCCCCAGGTAGCGCTCATCAACCCAGAGGACCAACACGCTCAAATAGTCCGACCGGGTCGGCTCTCCGATGGTGTCGCACGCATACCACTCGAACGGGAGATCAAACGTACGCGAGGGCTGATGAGCGTCCTGTGCTCCGGAGAGGTCTGCCGACAGCGTCGCGAAGCCAAGGTGTTCGCGATCGAGCGGGTGGAACTGCTGGGCATGCATGGCCGAGACCACCGCGGTCCGTGTCCGCAGCCGCGTCTCGATGCTGGAGGTGTAGCTGTCGCCTGGAACCAGCACCGGCAGGACGAGCAGCTTCCCCTCGTGCTCTTGGATGCCCGTCCGCAGCGCCTGAAGCCCGGGGGACGCGTCATCACCCTGAGCCTCGTCCTGAGTCCCGGGATTCGAACCGGCAGCGTCCGCGTTCCAACCCGGCTCGCCCTTGGCCGGCTCGCCCTTGGCCGGCTCGTCTTCGCGCGCCGCGCTCCGTGCGCTGTCGACCAGCGCCCGGTGCTCCGCCACCGCGGCAAATGGGTCTTGCCACAGGCGCGCGTTGACGGGTTCTGTGCCCAGGCCGACCTCAAGCGCCAGGCTGGGCTGGGGCGGGCGGAAGCTCTGCGGCGCGTTGCTGTACCACACCGCGCCGCCGATGACGGCGACCAGCAGAAACAGCGCCGCTCCACCACCTGACGATCGATCCGTACCTTGTCGTCCCACGTCGCTGCCCTCCCCCGGCAAACCCTACCAACTGCGCACCGATGCGGAACGACTGTGCCGCACCGCCCGCGCGCACGCTGACCTCCCGGACCGTACCCGATCGGCGCAGCTCGGCGATCGCCGGGATCACACTGCCCCCGCGGGGCCTCCGGCTCATCCCCGAAGCCGGCGCGCGCACGCCGAGCGAGCGGCCGCAGATGCTATCGCGGCCTATCCACAAACGCGGCCGTACCGGAACTGGCGACTAACCATGGACTTGCGCCCGCCTACACTGGCCGCACGGTCACCGCGATCCAGCCGCTCCGGCTCCTCCTGATCTCCGTCGCAGGCTGGATGGGCCGCCGACAACAGCAGGTCATCGAGTACCTCGTGGAGGAGAACCGCGTCCTCAAGGAGCAACTTGGTGGACGCCGGCTGCGCCTCTCCGACGATCAACGACGACGCCTCGCCGCCAAGGGCAAGCTCATCGGTCGTCGCGCGCTGGACCTGACGACTACCCCCAACACCCAAGACCTGCACCCTGGAAGGCGCTAACTAAAACCCGCCGCTGACTGGCTCCGAAGACCGACCCACCTCTAGATGCCCGACGAGGAGGGAGTAGTCCTGGAATTACGTTTTGCCGCTCTATGGGGGGGGGCTGGCGCGAACCTGTAATCCGGTGCGAATAGCGGCCGATGGCGTGCATTCAGGATCTCTCACCCTCGATGAGCAGATGGTAACCGTCCTGTAATCCCCACCCCCACGCCCCGAGTCCCGCGCAGGCCGCTCCCGCCCTGTCCAGAAACTCAGCCGTGCCCCACATCACCTCAGGCGCTGTTCGGCAGCAGCGATCTTCTGCCTGGCCATCGGGCCAGCGCGCACCGGGTCGCTGGCCAGCGCCCGCTGGAAGGCGCACAGCGCCTCCGCGAAACGCCCCTGGAGAGCGAGTCGATCTCCGACCGCGATCTCGATCTCGCCGTTGCCCGGGTCGAGATCGCGCACCGTGTCGACCGTGCCCTCGAACGCGTCCAGGGCGCCACGCTGGAGCTGGAGCTGCGCCAGCAGCACGTACGCATCGACGTTGGGCGTCAACTCGACCGATCGCAACAGGGCTTGCTCCGCTTGCGGCCACTGCTCGGCGCGGCGGTGGATGAGCGCCATCGCGTGCCAGGCCCGGCCGTCCAGGGGATCCTTCTGGACGACGCGCCGGATGGATGACAAGGCTCCTGCGTGGTCCCCGCGCTGGCTGATCATCTCGGCCTGCGAGATGGCGTTCCAGACGCCGATCATGTCGCGCGGGTTCTTGAGCGGCCCCTCTGAACGATAAGACGATCGCACGTAGCCCAGGGCCGCGAGCGCGGCGGCCACATCGGGGTCGAGTGGTTCTTCGCTTCCGTCGAACTCTCCCCAACGCCCGGTGCGCGCCAGGAGCGCGTCGGCCAGCGCGGCCCCACCGTCGGCCGTGCCGCCCCAGCGATTGCGTTGCTCCAGGGGGCGCTCGTCCAGGCGGTAGTACTCGGGGTCCGGGGCGTGGATGTACTTGTCACCGTGGCGGCGCAGACCGGTGAGAGGAGCCCAGCCGTAGTTGAGCAACGGCACCATCGACTCGATGTAGATGGCACGCCCGGGGTCCGGAGGCGACGACAGGAGCGGGCGTCCGTCCGCGGCGTCTTCCTGGGGCAGGCCGAGCAGGGACAGCACGGTGGGCGCCAGGTCGACCAGTCCCGCGACCCGATCGTCCACCACCCAGTCGCGGTCAAAGAGCGTGGGGCAACTCAGGACCAAAGGCACGTGCAGAGTCGACTCGTAGATGAACAAGGAGTGAGACTGCTCGCCGTGCTCGCCCAGGCCCTCCCCGTGGTCGGCGGTGACGACCACCAGAGTGCGCTCGAGACGGCCCGAGCTGCGCAGCCATTCGACCAGTCGTCCGAGTTGTTCGTCCACGAAGGCGATCTCGGCGTCGTAGGCCCTGCCGGGATGCCGGCCGCGATGAGAAGCCGGCGCCTCGAACGGACGGTGTGCATCGAAGTAGTGCACCCAGGTGAACAGGCGCGCATCGTCCGCTTGCCGACGGAGCCACTTCAACGCGACGTCGGTGACGTGTCTCGCGTTGCGCTCGTGATAGAGGCCGCTCTCGGCTGGCTCGCCATCCGGGTTGGTGTCGTCGTCGTAGGAGGCGAAACCCTGATCGAGTCCATAGCGGCCGTCGAGGACGAAGCTGCCCACGAAGGCACCGGTCATGTAGCCCGCATCGCGCAGGCGCTCGGCCAAGGTCACCTGCTCCGCCGCCAGTCGAAACGTGCCGTTGTTGCGCACGCCGTGCGAGGGCAGGGACCGGCCCGTCATCATCGTGGCGTGGGAAGGCAGGGTGAGCGGTGCCGGAGCGGTCACGTCCGAGAAGGTCACGCCCGTCCGGGCCAGGTCGTCGATGTGCGGCGTCGTGCCGTGGGGATAGCCGTAGCACCCCAGATGATCAGCGCGCACCGTGTCCAGCGTGACGAGCAGCACGTCGTAGTCACGGGCACGGCCGTGTTCACCCAGGGTGACGATCTGCGCGGGGTCGGCCACCGTTCCGAGCCCGGGAGTCGAACCACTGGATTCGCCGCACCCCAGAGTGAGCAGACCCACCAGCGAGGCCCAGCTCAGCGCCCGGCCCACGGTCGCGATCCACGCTCCGACCGGGCACGAGAGGCTGGGCCAACGACGAGAGAAGGCGGGAGAGCGGGCGGGCATCGAGGCCGGAGTATAGCGACGCGGCGCTGGTGGTCGGCTTCGCGCTGCTCGAAGCGCCATCTCGTGGCGGCACGCTGGTGCCCTTCCCGGACATCCTGGTGATCGGGCTGCCCATCGACGCCGCCGGGACCCAGGTCATCGACGAGACCTGGCCGACCGGCGTGCCCAGCGGCGCTCAGGTGTTCCTCCAATACTGGTTCGCCGACCCAGGCGCCGTGCACGGCTTCGCGGCCTCGAACGGTCTCTCCGGCACAACGCCCTGACCGGGTTGGACCCCATCAGGGGCGCGGGGGCCTTGTTGTCCTCGTGCCTGGGAGCAGCGACCAGCAAGCGAGCTCGTGCCGGACGTGACCCCTGACCGGCTGGCCCCGGCGCCGGATGGCATCGCGGGCGCACCGCGCCGCCCGAGGGCGACGACGCGTGCGCCCGCTCGGCAGAGTCAGCCTAGTGGGGTGAGTTGCAAGTTCGAGCGATTAGTGCGTTTTCGTCGATCTTGCCTTGTCGGCACGCTTTCGTTGCATGACACGTCTCGTCCGCTCATCACGGACGAGGCCGGCGTTCTCGCAGTAGCGACGTAGGCCGTCCAGGATCTGATCAGCGGTCTTCGTCCACCGGTACGGTTTCGGGTCATCGTTGTGCACTTTCAGGAAAGCGCGGATGTCTTTCTCAAGAGCCAGGGTGCTCCGGTGGACGCCGCGCTTCGTGACGTTCTGTTCGACAATCGAGAAGAAGCTCTCGACGAGGTTGAGCCACGATGCCGTCGTTGGGGTGAAGTGGATGTGGAAGCGAGGGTGCCGAAGCAGCCAGCGCTTGACCAGGTCGGTCTTGTGCGTGGCGTAGTTGTCCATCACGAGAT
>Ga0164313_10000634_pt1 | contig 28922 bp, 25 predicted proteins | sample GuaBasSedimGuay4_FD_113735 | JGI IMG/M metagenome (GOLD analysis project Ga0164313, IMG submission 113735) | Subseafloor sediment microbial communities from Guaymas Basin, Gulf of California, Mexico - Guay4, Core 4569-4, 0-3 cm | ecosystem: Environmental > Aquatic > Marine > Hydrothermal vents... | reverse complement strand
TTCCTTGGGAGTTTGGGAACGCTTCGCGTTCCTTGCGTAACTCCACCATCGCGACGACGAGTCGCGTTCCTTTCCACGTCGGGGACGACCGTGCGGAACGATGCGCCCGTGTCTGAATCGATGACATCATCCGGGCTTTGTTGCCCAGACGACGAGGTCGATCGCTGTTGCGTCCGCGGATTCAACGAACCTCTCCCGCTCCTCGAGTTCGATGACGTCGAGGCCGGTCAGCAACGGAGAGATTCCATCGACGGTCCACTGGATCTCAGGACTAGGGGGGCCACCGACGCCCTGTTCGATATTCGCCAGGGCATGCCCAACAGCGAACAGCGTGCCACCTGGAGCGAGAGCGTCAACGGCATGCGTGAAGGCCTGAGTGAACGGCACGGTCGGCAGATGGAGGTAGAAGATGACGACCAGATCGAACTTTTTCGTCGGCTCGAATGACGTGGCATCTGCAACAACCCATTTGACATTCGTCTTTCCTGCGTACTCCGTGGCCTTGTCGATGGCCACCGCAGAGAAGTCGAAAGCGGTGACGTCCCATCCCTGGCGTGCGAGCCAGATAGCGTTGCGGCCTTCCCCACACGCAGCGTCGAGGGCGGTGCCAGGCGCGACCCCTTCGACGAGTGGCGGCAGGAAGATGTTCGGGTCCCCAGACCACACCAACTCCGAACCTTCGTACCGTTGATCCCACGTTGAACTGTCCATGGCGTCATGGTACGTCCGCCGATGCACGAAGATGGCGGAATGAGTGATGCATGGCAACCGTTGACGATCGACGAGGTTCACGAGCGGTTCGCTCAGGTAGCGGTTCCATGGTGGATCGCCGGTGGTCACGCCATCGACCTGTTTGTTGGATGGGTGACCCGTCCCCATGCCGACATCGACATTGAGATGTTCCGCAAGGATCGCGAGGTGCTGTTCGATGTGTTTCCTGGGTGGGACTTCTACACCGTCTCCCACGGGGGCCTTGTGGCATGGGAGCAGGGAACATCGATCGCTCCACACGTGTTCGGCATCTGGGGTCGGCCATCTGCCGAAGAACCCTGGGCGATCGAGGTGATGCTCGCAGACGGAGACGAAACAACCTGGCGCTTCCGCAGAGACCCTGACATTGAGCTCTCCGGAGAACGACTCATCCGTTCGTCGCCGTCGGGAATCCCGTACTGCACCCCAGAGGTTCAGATGTTGTACAAGTCAAAGATGGCACGACCAAAGGACGACATCGACATGGCGCGGGTCCTGCACCTCATGTCAGAGTCGCAACGCCAGTGGTTGGCTGAGGCCATCCGCCGCAGCGCTCCCGACCATCCGTGGATCAGACTTCTTGAGATGGCGCATATGGGACATCGCGACTGAATCAGGAACGTCGGTAACCTGCATCGCATTGCGGGTGTAGCTCAATGGTAGAGCCCCAGCCTTCCAAGCTGGTCACGCGGGTTCGACTCCCGTCACCCGCTCGACCGGTGGATTCATGCCACCGGATGAGCCCCCGTAGCTCAATCGGATAGAGCAACGGACTTCTAATCCGTAGGTTGCACGTTCAAGTCGTGCCGGGGGTGCGAATGGGTGGAGAGCACGAACTTCAACGTCAGACAAAGGATGAGATGTGAGCGCTGATCGGGGTGTGAACTTCGGTGGAGCGATCGTCGGTGCCCTTGGCGGAATTGCCATGTGGGTCGTGATGATCGTGATCACAACCGGCGTGTGCTCCATACCGATACTGAGCACGCTGTGGTGCACGGTCCTCCCGTACGGCGGATCGTCCACGTATTCCTCGATCACTTTGTGGGACATGATCCTGCTCGTCATCTTCATCGGGATCGGCGCATCCACGGGAGCCACCAGAGGATCATGAAGAGCTCCGGTTGTGCGGTGGTGACGCTGATACCGCGCGACACCTAGAATCCCATCCGTTGCGATGTGGCATCGGATGGCACGTGCCATCCGGTACCCATGTCGGACTCATGGTGGCCGTAGCTCAGCTCGGTTAGAGCACCTGGTTGTGGTCCAGGAAGTCGCGGGTTCAAATCCCGTCGGCCACCCCAACGCTGCGTTGCCTCCCGCCATATAGGGAGGCATGCGCGGCTCAACACGATGTCTAGGAGTGATCGTGCAGACAGAGGTCAACGAAACAGGGAGATTCGAGAGGACGCTAACCGTTCGTCTCGAGAATGAAGAACTCGAAGCCGCAAAGAAGAAGGCCGCCGCCAAGATCTCGCAGAAGATGAAGATCAAGGGGTTTCGCCCTGGCAAGGCGCCGTTGGCTGTTGTCGAGCGGGCCGCCGGTGCGGACTACGTTCGCTCCGAAGCGATCGAGGAGGCCATCCAGGACGTCATACCGCTCGCGATCGACGAGGCTGGCCTCGACCCGGTGACGGCACCGACTGTCTCGGCTGTCCGCGATGATTCCGAAAACGGACCTATCGAGATCGATGTGCTCGTGACACTGTGGCCAGTGCTCGAGTCGCTCCCGGACTTCGGTGAGATCGAGATCGAAGTCGAAGACCCTGCGGTGACCGACGAGGAAATGGATGAACAACTCGACGCCCTACGCAACCAGTTCGCAGAACTCGTCGACTACGACGGAGAACTTTCCGACGGAGACTTCGCCCTGATCGATCTTGATGTTGAATCTGACGGTGAACCGGTCGACACTGCCGGTGCCAAGGACCTGATGTACGAGATCGGAACGAATTCATTTGTCCCTGGCCTCGACGAGATCCTCATCGGTGCTGGTGTTGGTAGCACAGCCCGCGGTACAGGCACACTTCCTGATGGCTACTCGGACAAGGGCGGCGAAACCGTTGACCTTATCGTGACCATCAAGGAAGGGAAGAAGAAGACCCTCCCTGAGATCACGGACGAAATGGTCTCGGACGCAACCGAGTTCGAGACAGAGGCAGAACTGCGCTCTGCGATCGAAGAGAACATGCTTGCATACAAGGTGCACAACCAGCGGGTGGTCCTCCAGGACAAGATCGTCCAGTACATCGTCAACGAAGTGGATCTGGATGTGCCGTCTGCCCTCGTGGACGCTGAGGTGCAGGCGAGGGTCAGGAACCTCGCAGGCAGACTCGAGGAGGACAACATCGATCTGCAGAACTACCTGCGGATCATGGGCCAGGACGAAGCAACGTTCCTCGCATCGATCAGGGACCAGGCAGAGCACGCTCTTGCCACCAGGGTTCTTCTCGACTCGATCGCGGCGATCGAGAACTTCGAGGTCACAGATGACGAGATCTCTGAGCACGTTGTGTCGATGTTCCAGGGCAGCGTCGACGATCCGGCAGAGATCATCGAAGCATGGCGCGCCAGTGGTGAAATAGAGTCTCTGATGGATGATATGCTCCGCGAGCGGGCGCTGACCAACCTCGTCGATTCGTCGAGACCTATCGACAAGGACGGCAACCCCGTCGATCTCACTCCGGTGGTGATCGAACCGAAAGAACAAGAAGTGGAAGAAGAACCAGCCGATGAGGTTGAGGATTCTCCACAGGCGTCGGATGACGATGCACCAGACGAATCAGAGGAAACATCATGAGCTACCTGGTCCCAACAGTCGTAGAGCAGACTCCCCGTGGCGAACGTGCCTTCGACATCTACAGCCGACTTCTCAAGGATCGCATCATCTTCCTTGGCACGCCGATCGATGACGGTGTGGCGAATATCATCATGGCTCAGCTTCTCCACCTCGAGGGCGAAGACCCGGACAAGGACATCAATCTCTACATCAACTCACCAGGTGGGTCGACGTATGCATTGATGGCGATCTATGACACGATGCAGTTCATCAAACCAGACGTCGCAACGTACTGCATGGGTCTCGCGGCCTCTGCCGCTGCGGTCCTTCTGGCTGCAGGTGCCCCAGGCAAGCGATTCGGGCTTGCCCACAGTCGCATCATGATCCACCAACCTCATGTGTCGGGATTAGGCGGCCAGGCAACGGACATCGAGATCCACGCCAGGGAGATCCTCAAAACCCGCGAGGACATCAACGTCATCCTCGCCAAGCACACGGGCAAGCCACTTGATGTGGTCTCCGAGGATACGGAGCGTGACTATTGGCTCGGCGCCGAAGAAGGTATCGAGTACGGTGTTATCGATGCGGTGCTGTCAGCTCGTCAGCTCGAAGCAGTAACGGACTAGAGGAGCACACTCTTGGCGAAGTACGAAGGATCAGAGCTTCTGAAATGCAGCTTCTGTGGAAAGTCACAGAAGCAGGTCAAGAAGCTGATCGCCGGTCCAGGTGTCTACATCTGTGACGAATGCATCGAGTTGTGCAACGAGATCATCGTTGAAGAGCTCTCCGATACCGAAGAGGTTTCGTTCACCGAGCTTCCCAAGCCGCACGAGATCTTCGGATTCCTCGAGGAATATGTGGTCGGTCAGGACACGGCGAAAAAGGTGCTCTCCGTAGCGGTGTACAACCACTACAAGCGTGTACGTGCGGGGCAGCGGATGAAGGACGAGGATGTTGAACTACAGAAGTCCAACATCTTGATGGTTGGCCCAACCGGTTCTGGAAAGACCCTCATGGCCCAGACTCTTGCCAGGGTCTTGAATGTCCCGTTCGCGATCGCAGACGCAACTGCTCTCACTGAAGCCGGATACGTGGGCGAGGATGTGGAGAACATCCTTCTCAAGATCATCACCGCCGCGGACTTCGACACGAAACGAGCCGAGACCGGGATTATCTACATCGACGAGATCGACAAGATCGCCCGCAAGGCCGAGAATCCATCGATCACCCGCGATGTCTCGGGCGAGGGTGTCCAGCAGGCCTTGCTCAAGATCCTGGAAGGCACCGTTGCGTCCGTTCCGCCCCAGGGTGGGCGTAAGCACCCGCATCAGGAACTCATCCAGGTGGACACGACGAACATGCTCTTCATCTGCGGTGGCGCCTTCGCTGGCCTCGAGGATGTCATCTCGAACCGTGTTGGAGCCAAGTCCGTTGGTTTCGGCGCGGAGGTCGTATCCAAGGAGGACGTGAGGCCGTCGGACATTCTCGAACAGGTCATGCCCGAAGACCTCATCGGCTACGGCTTGATCCCCGAGTTCATCGGACGTCTCCCTGTGATGACAACGGTCGTCGATCTCGACAAGGAATCGCTTGTCCGCGTGCTTACGGAGCCCAAGAATGCGATCGTCAAGCAGTACGAGAAGTTCTTCGAGATGGACGGTGTCGAACTCATCATCACCGAGGACGCTCTCGATGCGATCGCCGAGCTTGCGCTGAAGCGTGGCACCGGGGCACGAGGACTCCGAGCCATCATGGAAGAGGTCCTGCTCGACACGATGTACGAGCTGCCATCGCGATCGGATGTGGCGAGAGTGGTCATTGATGGCGCGGTCGTGCGCGAGAACGTGAACCCGACTCTTGTACCGATCACTGAACTCGGCACGACAGAGCTTCCCGAGGAACGCTCCGCCTAGTGGAGGTTCGCCGAGTGTGACCCACGCCTGGTCCTCCCACGCAAAGGTGGCCTTCATCGGGTCTCACGGGATCCGAAAGACAACAGCCGTTCATGCATTCGCGAACCTGATGCAACGCGCTGGTCGCTCGGTCGAGCACGGCAGGGAGGTCGTGCGCGACAACCCGCTTGGCATCAACGAGGGTGCCACAGGCGAGGCACAACTCTGGGTGATCGTTTCTCAGATTCGTCAGGAACTCCAGTTGTCCCACAATGCCGATGTACTCGTTCTCGACCGGGGGGTCATGGACAACTTCGCGTACTACCTCCGTGCGTGTGGGGGAGAGGATCTCTACGATGTCGGACCTCTCGTCGCGACGTGGTCAGCAACCTACGACATGGTCGTTCGTCTGAAACCGGACATCGCATTGAGATCCGATGGCGTGCGATCGACGTCCGATTCGTTTCGCGACGAGATCGAGGACATCCTCGACGCCAGGCTGCCCTCGTTGGTGTCCGAAAAGCAGTTGGTTGAGATCAACGCGTCGGACATCGACGACCGGTTCGATTGGTGGCCGCTTGCGGAGCGCCTTGCAGGCCTTCTCGAAGAGCCTCTGTTCGCCGATGGTGTTGCACGGAGGCGCCCCAAGCCGATCCCGAGGCCGAAACCGGACATCCCTCAGCTTGAGATGGAGATCTAGTCGTCTTCAGCGGCTGGTTCGCGGAGTTCGTCCGCAGCCTCGGTTTGTGCGGCGAAACCATCGAGTTCAGCGATCGTCGGCTCGCCAACCCACACCTGCACGCCAGCCAGTATCTCGGCGTACTTCTCTTCCTGGCCGGGAGCGACGACGACCACAAGAGGAACGTCATCGGCAACGCTCTCCTGGTATCGCTTCAGGATGGTTCGGTGCACGGGCCGATCGAGGTCAAGCCGAAACACGATGCCGTGCGCGGAATCGACCATTGAGCAGCTTCCGGTCACGATCGAGCACAGATGGCCCCAGTCCGGCCCGTGGCAGACCTGTACCGGATGTCCCATCTGCTCGAGGAGGTTCTTGTCTATCGGCTGGTCGAACGGAGTCACATCAAGAATCAGGCCACTCGTGTCTTTCACCGTTTCTCCCTTCTCACAGCTATATCGTCTCGTGAGGAGCATCCGCGTCAAGTTGCGGCTCACCCCATGATAGCCGGTCCATCACACGGGAGCCTTGAGCGAGACGCCCGCCTTCCATACGTGTGTGACGTTGTCCGGATTGCCCCAAGTCGTTGGATTCTCGAGTGGATCGAAGTCGAGGGCGATGATGTCTGCGTCGTAGCCATCGCTCAGTTGTCCCGACAGGGGCGCCTGAGGTCCGAGCGTTGCAGGCCCGTTGGCCGTTGCTGCTTCGATAGCGGCGAGTGGATCCATACCAAGTTCGACCATGTGGGCGATCTCGAGGCTGTTCGTGCCGTACAGGGGACCGTGGATGAACATGTCCGTTCCCATGGCGATGGGGACGCCTGCGGCGATAGCTCTGCTGACGCTCTGTGCGCCCATGTCTATCAGTTCGGCCATCTTGCGCTGTACGTGCTCGGGCATTCCTTCAGCCATCGCGTGGACCTGTCTCCCGATCCAGATGGTGGGTACGAGGATGATGTCCTTCTCGAGCATCAGTTCGATCACCTCATCATCGATCTGGTCGCCGTGCTCGATGGTCCTCACTCCACATCTCAGGGCCGCCAAGATTCCCGCTTTGCCCTCGGCGTGAGCGGCAACGATGCGGTCAGCGCGTGCTGCCTCCTCCACGATCGCTGTGATCTCAGCGTCGGAGAACTGTTGGTGGCTCCAATGGTCAACCTCGGACATCACACCACCGGATGTGCATATCTTGATGACCTTTGCATCACGACGCAGGTTCCTTCTCACAGCCTTGAGGACACCAGGCACACCGTCGGCGACGTTGAAGAAGAACTCGTACCGGTCGCCAAGGGCTTCGAGAGTGGGAATCGGTATCGAGTGTTGATCGGCATGTCCGGCGGTGGGGGACATGATGCCACCCGCGCCGTAGAGATGCGGTGCCCTGATGCGGCCGGCGTTGATCTCTCCGACCAGTTCGATCCCTACTCCGCCGACCTCGCGCACTGAGGTCACACCGCCATCGAGGGTTCGCCCCAACTCATCGACGGCTCTGGCGCCCATCGTTGATGGTGGATTGAACGGGAGGTCGTTGAACTCTTCGGGAGTCGGTGTGCCGAAGTGGATGTGGCAGTCCCACAGACCTGGCATCACGACAGGTACCTTCGCCGTGACTTCGCCTCCATTGTCAGGCGCTCCAGAGGTGGGGCCCGCATAGATGATCCGGGAACCCTCAGCCATGACGGTCCCGCGCTGAATGGGGTCTCCCCGACCGGGGATGAGTAGGTCGGCGTCGATTCGCAGGGTCATACTGGTGCCTTCACAGAGTTGCCAGATTGCCATACGTGGGTGACACGGTTCGGATCTCCCCACCCGGCGTTGTCCACGAGTGGGTTGAAGTTGATGGCGATGACGTCAGCGTCATAGCCATCGCGGAGTTGACCGGAGAGAGGAGCCTGAGGCCCGAGTGTGTCCGGTCCGTTCGCTGTGGCCGCCTCGATCGCTTCGAGTGCGGTCATTCCCGCATCCTGGAGAAGTTTGATCTCGAAGGAGTTCTGGCCGTACAGATCACCACTTATGAAGATGTCTGTCCCCATCGCGATCTTCACGTCCTTGGCGACCGCGATCTTGAGGGCATTCGCGTGGTGATCGGCCACCATCTGGGCCTTTTCATACGCGTAGCGCGGGAGCGTGGCCTCCTCCTGGAGGAGGATGTCGATCACGAACCTGGTCGGTACCAGGATCGCTCCCTGCTCGATCATGATGTCTGCAGCTTCTTCGTCGAGATAGGAGCCGTGTTCGATCGTCTGGACGCCTGCGTTCAGCGCCGCCATGATGCCAGGCAGTCCGTGGCAATGTGCCCCGACGTAGCGCTCCGCACGTGCCGCTTCCTCGACGATCGCCACTAGTTCCTCGTGGGAGAACTGCTGATGGATCGGATGGTCGATCTCGGACATCACACCACCCGAGGCGCATATCTTGATGACCCTGGCATTTCGCCTCAGTTGGAGTCGCACGGCCCTCGTTACCTCAGGCACTCCGTCGCACAGTTCACCGATGTAGTCGATCGTGTGTAATGCGTCGAGGGGAACGCCGTGGATGTCAGCGTGGCCGCCGGTTGTGGACAGGATCTTGCCAGCGCCGTACACCGAGGGGCCTGACACCTGACCTGCAGCAATGGCTGGTTGGATGTCGAGGCCGATTCCGCCCATCTCACGTGCGGATGTCACGCCACCCATGAGTGTCCTGTGGAGATCCCCGACGGCCCGTGCTGCGAGGCGTGCTGTTGGTTCTGTGACGAGTTTCTCGAGGTTCGGTTCGGCGAGGCCGATGAAGTGCGCGTGGCATTCCCACAGCCCTGGCATCACGACGGGAACGACGGTGACCTCGGCATCAGGTGTATCTGGTGCATCAGCGGTTGGTCCCGCATAGGCGACCTTGCCGTTGTCCATCACCACGGTTCCATGCTCAATCGGGTCTCCTCGTCCCGGAATCAAAAGATCAGCTTCGATACGCACGGTCATGAGGGCTCCTTGGTTGTCATGTCGCCAATGTACTCGAATCGGTCGACAGCCGTGAGCACGTCTTCAGAAACGGGTGCAATCTCAGTGGTACGACTCGGTTTCCCCCTCTGGCCCTCGTTCCTCGGCCCATCTCCCCCGTCCAAAGAGCCGAGGGAGAGAAGACGGAGAACGGAAGGCTGTCAACTGTGAACTGTGCACTCCCCTTTACACTTACACGACCTACATCTCTCCACCACCAAGAGGCCACCATGAACTCGACATATGATCCTGCTGAGGTCGAAGGGCGCTGGTACAGCGTGTGGGAGGAGAGCGGGTCATTCCGGCCTGAGGTGAACCCCGATGGCGAGCCTTACTGCATCGTTATCCCGCCTCCGAACGTCACAGGAGTGCTTCACACGGGCCATGCCCTCGACCATGCCTTGCAGGACATCCTCATCAGACGCAAACGTATGCAGGGGCACGCCGCCCTCTGGCTCCCTGGCATGGACCACGCGGGGATCGCGACACAGAACGTGGTCGAGAGGGAACTGCGGATCGAAGGCCTCACACGGCACGATCTTGGCAGGGAAGCCTTCATCGAGCAGGTGTGGGCGTGGAAGGCCGCATCAGGCAACACGATCTCGCAACAGATGCGCCAACTCGGTGACTCTGTTGACTGGTCACGCGAGCGCTTCACGTTCGACGATGGCTTGAGCGCAGCGGTCCGAGAGGTCTTCGTGACGCTGTACGAAGAGGGCCTCATGTACCGCGCCAACCGGATCATCAACTGGTGTCCCCGCTGTCACACCGCGCTATCCGAGATCGAGGTCGAGCACGAGGACGATCCTGGGGAACTGACCTACATCAAATACCCGTTCACGGACGGTTCCGGCTACATCACCGTTGCCACGACCCGTCCCGAAACGATGCTCGGTGACACGGCCGTAGCGGTCCACCCTGATGACGAGCGCTACAGGGACGCGATCGGCAAGACCCTGCTTCTCCCCATCCTCGACAGGGAGATCCCCGTCGTGGCAGATGAGGGCGTCGAGCACGAGTTCGGCACCGGTGCCGTCAAGGTGACCCCTGCGCACGACCCGCTCGACTTCGAGATCGGCCTCAGACACGACCTCGAGCAGATCATCGTCATAGACACCGAAGCGAACATCACCGAGGCGGGCGGACCGTACTTTGGCATGGACCGGTTCGAAGCCCGAGAGGCTGTCCGCTCGAAGTTGCGCGAACTCAAACTCATCGAAAAGGTCGAGGAGCACCCGCACTCCGTCGGCCATTGTTCACGGTGTCACACGGTGATCGAACCGTTGCTGTCGTTGCAGTGGTTCGTCAAGGTCCAGCCACTCGTTGAACCAGCGATCGACGCAGTGAGGTCCGGGGCTGTGACGTTCCACCCGAAGCGCTGGGAGAACAGCTACTTCCACTGGATGGAGAACCTGAGGGACTGGACGGTCAGCCGTCAACTCTGGTGGGGCCACCGCATACCAGCGTGGTACTGCCAGGACTGTGGCGAAACGATCGTCTCGATGGAAGATCCCACCGTCTGCGCTTGCGGGTCCGCTGATCTCGTCCAGGACGAGGACGTCCTCGACACCTGGTTCTCCTCTGCTCTGTGGCCGTTCTCCACGCTCGGCTGGCCGGAGGACACTGCCGATTTCGAGGAGTTCTACCCGACGAGCGTTCTCGTGACGGGATTCGACATCATCTTCTTCTGGGTCGCTCGCATGATGATGATGGGGATCCACTTCACAGGTGAACCCCCGTTTGCAGACATCCTGATCCATGGCATGGTTCGTGACGGCGAGGGCAGGAAGATGTCGAAGTCAACGGGCAATGCCCTTGATCCGCTTGAACTTATTGAGGAGTACGGTGCAGACGCTGTACGACTCGCCCTCATCCAGGCAGCGGCACCTGGCCATGACATCCCGCTCAGCCTTGATGCGATCGACGCCGCGAAGCGATTCGGCAACAAGCTATGGAACGCCGTGCGTTTCGTTGTGGAGTTCATGGACGTCTCGTCCGTCTCCGTCGATGGCGGATACCCCCTGGACCCTGGTCCTGAGGACGCGTGGATCCTTGCGAGGTTGGGGGAGACGGCCCGCGAAGTAGATCGCTTGCTCGATGAATACAGACTCTCTGATGCCTACGCGGTGCTCTACAACTTCGCGTGGTCTGAAGTGTTCGACTGGTATCTCGAAATGGCAAAGTCGATCGACGAGAACGACCCTGAGCGCCAAGCCGCGATGCGAGCAACGCTCGGCGTTGTCACCCGCGATGTGCTCAAGCTGTTCCATCCCGTGATGCCGTTCGTGACTGAAGATCTGTGGTCGCATCTTGGAGATGATTCCGCGCTTCTCATCACGGCGCCGTGGCCAGACGTTCCCACCTTCGATACCCCAAGTGACATGGCGTCGCTCCAGGGCATCGTGACGGGGATCAGGCAGTTCCGCTCCCAGCACCAGATCGCCCGCAAGACCGAGATGCCGGTGATCGTAGCAACACAAGGTGGCAGTGAGCTTCCCCCGTGGTGGTTTACCCAGGTCGCGTCGCTCACCGCAGCATCGCCGTGCAGCGGCGAGAGGCCAGAGGCCGTTGCCGGGTACACCCGTCTGTCGTCAGATCGTGTGGAGGCCTACATCGCTCTCGAAGGCCTGGTTGACATTGAGGCAGAGAGACCCCGTATAGAGAAGGCCATTGCTGAACTCGAAGCGTCGATCGCCCGATCACGTGCCAAGCTCGATAATCCGAACTTCCGTGATCGCGCACCTGCGGACGTTGTTACACAGGAGGAGGAGCGAATGGACGCTCAAACAACCGAACTCGAGAAACAACGAAGCCAACTTGCGGAACTAGGTTGATCATGTCAGATTCAGCAACCCCCATCATCAGGAACAGGGACGAAGCCGAAGCGTTCCTCGACGAGCGTATTGGCCGTGGAGTACAGCCCGGCCTCGAACGGATCACCGGTCTATTGGAATTCATGGGAGACCCGCAAACGACGTATCCGACCATCCATGTTGCCGGCACCAACGGCAAGACGACCGTCTCGAGGATGATCCAACAGATCCTCGGTTCTCATGGGCTTGCCACCGGAGGTTTCACATCACCGCACCTCGATCGCATCGAGGAACGGTTCTCGATCCATGGTGTTGTCCTCGATCCGAACGACTTCACCGACGCCGTGCGTGACATCTCGTGGTTCGTCACGGGATATGAGGAGTCTTCGGGCAATCTCGTTACCTACTTCGAGGTGACCGCAGCTCTTGCTTTCTCCATATTTGCCACCGCTGCTGTGGATGTTGCGGTTGTCGAGGTTGGCCTGGGCGGTAGGTTGGATGCGACGAACGTGCTGGATGGAGATGTGTCGGTGATCACCGGTATCGATATCGACCATACGGAGTTCCTCGGCACGACGCTCGCCGAGATCGCCATAGAGAAGGCGGATATCGTCCCTGACAATGGGGTCCTTGTGACGGGCATTCTCCCTGATGAAGCGTCCGGAGTGGTTAGCCAGCTCGTCAGCGAGCGTTCAGTGAACTGGATCCGCTACGGACAGGATTTCGAGGTTCTTTCGGCGGACGTGGGGGTTGGGGGTTGGCAGGCATCGATCAGGGGGGTGTTCAGCGAGTACAACGAACTCTTCCTGCCGCTCCACGGAAGACACCAGGTGGACAATCTCGCCACAGCGATCGCATCGGCGGAGATGTTCCTCGGTAGAGCACTCGACCCTGAACTGCTCCACCTTGCAGTGGCTGCGACATCGGCCCCAGGCAGGCTCGAGGTTGTTGGACACCGGCCGGTCCTGCTCCTCGATGGCTCACACAATGCCCAGGGAGTGCGCGGCCTTGCCGATACGTTGATCGGGGAGTTTCCCCCGATGGCATGGCAGCTGGTTCTCGGCGTCAAAGGGGAGAGATCGGTCGACGAGGTGGTCGCACCTCTCAAGGGTCTCATCGGCAAGGTGTTCGCCGTCGATGTCGACGATCCAACGTCTCATGAGGCTGGAGAGGTCGCAATGGCTGCGGCTGAGACACTCGGTGTTCCTGGTGATGCCTACGGAACAGCCACAGAGGCTGTTGATGCGGCAACGGATGCTGCGGGGCCTTCCGGCGGTGTTGTCGTTGCGGGTTCGCTGTACCTGGTTGGGGAGATACGTGCCGGCAATGAACGCGCCGACGATCGAACGGCAGAGGCCCACCGCCGATTCTCGGCCGAGGTCACGCTGGACGACGATAGCGAGGCGCCCGAACCTGTAGGTTTGCTGGAGGAATGAGCCCCATCGCTGTAGCCTTGGGGTCAACGCAGCGATGGTGAATCGCGATTCTTTCTTCTGAGGAGATTTCTAAGATGGCTGTAGAGAACACCTATATCATGATCAAGCCCGATGGCGTGGCCAGAGGCCTCGTCGGTGAGGTCATATCACGGTTCGAGGACAAGGGCCTCGAACTCGTCCGGATGCGCATGCTGACGATCGACGCGGAACTCGCGGGTCGCCACTACGCCGAACACACAGAGAAGCCCTTCTTCGGCGAACTTGTCGACTTCATCACGTCAGGGCCTGTCGTTGCAATGGAGTGGTCAGGTGAATCCGCCGTGTCCGTTGCGAGGACGTTGATGGGCGGTACGAACCCCGCTGAGGCCGCGCCGGGAACGATTCGCGGCGACCTTGCCACCGTGATCACTCACAACATCGTCCATGGCTCAGACTCGCTCGAGAGCGCTGAACGCGAGCTTGGTATCTTCTTCGGATAGGGCTTCAGGCCGATTGCGGAGCGACCGGCTACACTTGCGTCAAATCAATCGGGGATCACTTCGATGAAAAACTTCCTTTCTTTTACCGGCCGTGACATGGCGATTGACCTTGGCACGGCGAACACGCTTGTTTTCGTGCGCGGTCAGGGAATCGTGCTCAATGAACCCTCCGTGGTTGCCATCGATACCAGGACCAATAAGCCCCTCGAGGTTGGCACAGCTGCGAAACGAATGATCGGCAGGACTCCGTCGTACATCCAGGCGATTCGTCCCTTGCGCGATGGTGTTATAGCGGACTTCGATGTGACGGAGAAGATGCTCCGGTACTTCATCGACAAGGTGCACACAGGACGATTCGCCGCACGACCTCGCATGGTCATCTGCGTACCCTCAGGGATCACAGCAGTCGAACGGCGAGCAGTTGAGGAAGCCGCCTACCACGCGGGTGCCCGCAGGGCGTACACGATCGAGGAGCCGATGGCTGCTGCGATCGGTGTTGGTCTCCCTGTGCATGAACCGACGGGTTCGATGGTCGTCGACATCGGTGGTGGGACGACCGAGGTAGCTGTCATCTCTTTGGGCGGGATAGTCGTGTCCAAGTCGATCCGAATCGGTGGAGACGAACTTGACGATTCCGTCATCCAGTGGGTCAAAAAGGAGTACAGCCTCATGCTCGGGGAGCGGACGGCTGAACAGGTGAAGATGGCGATCGGATCCGCATGGCCCTACTCCGATGAGCCTGCCGCTGAAGTTCGAGGGAGGGACCTCATCTCCGGCCTTCCAAAGACCATCGTGCTCTCGAGTGCAGAGATGCGCGAGGCGATCCAGGAGCCTGTTGAAGCGGTCGTCGATGCTGTGAAGTACACCCTGGATAAAACACCCCCTGAACTGTCTGCCGACATCATGGAACGTGGCATCATCCTCACCGGTGGGGGCGCATATCTCAAAGGCCTTGATGTGCGACTCGCTCACGAGACAGGTATGCCGATTGTCACCGCCGATCGCCCCCTACACAGCGTGGTTCTTGGATCCGGGGCGTGTTTGGAAGAATTCGACATTCTCCATGTTGTGCTGCACTCTTCCGGCCGCGCCTAGTCAGCCGCACCCCTCCCTGCCATGATCCCCTCGTCAGGACGGCGCCTTGACAGACCAACGATCCTGTTCATCGCGCTCGTGATCGCTGGCTTCATCATCGCCACATTCGATGTGCGGTCTGAGAGCGATGGCGTAACAAATGTCCTACGTGAGGGAACCCAATCCGTCTTCACACCGTTTCAAAAAGGAGTGGATTTGGTGGTGACTCCTGTGGTCGGGTTCATTGACGGCATATCGAATATCGCTGGATTGCGCGACGAGAACGATCGTATGCGTACTCAGCTCCGTGAAGCCGAGGCCCAGTTGCGCGAGATCACTGCGCTTGAGGAGAAGGTCACACAACTCGAGTTGATCAATGGACTGGAGATAGCGGACGACCTCATCACAGTGACCGCCCGTATCTATGCGTCGGGCACCTCGGCATTCGATAACGTCCGATACATAGACAAGGGCGCAAAGGACGGGATCATCGCTGGCCAGGCTGTAGTTGATGAGGATGGCCTGGTTGGCAGGGTGGATCTCGTTAGCGCCAACGATGCGCGGATCCGGTTGATCACCGATCCGCTCGTATCCGTCGGTGTTCGCGTGCGTTCGTCCAACGAGACAGGGATTGTCTCTGGCCGTGGGGACGGCCCGTTGCGCCTTGAGATGTTCCGGCCGTTGAGTTCCGTGTACGAAGGTGACCTTGTCGTGACTGATGGCAGCCGTTTCCCTCCTGGAATCGTCGTAGGGCTTATCGATGAGACTGCAGATGCGGAGGTTGGTTTCGTGCTGCGAGCCGCTGTCAGCCCGGCTGCCAGGCTCTCACAGATCGATCTCGTGAAGATCGTTGTCGGGTGGTCTCCTATCGAAGCTGCGACAGACGGTGACGAAGAGTCGACGACCACGACGACGACGGATGGTTCCACGACCACGACGGATGGTTCTTCCACCACCACAACGGCGACGGATGGCTCTACCACGACATCGGCGGGGGAGGGTGAAGGATGAGCCGCTCACGCGTTGTCACGTCCCTGCTCGCCGTGGTCATCATGATCGTCATTCAGACCACCGTCTTTGGTGCGGCCGGCATCCAACCGCTCGGGGTTGCGCCGGCGTTGGTGACACTCATAGTGATCCTCGTTGCCCCGTTCATTGAGACGGAGTACCACGTTCTGCTGGGGTTCACGGCTGGCATTCTGGTTGACCTCGTCGGAAGCGGAACCCTCGGGCTGTGGGCGATGACGCTCACGATCATCGCGTACGCATCCTCGCGGCTGCGGACAAGGATGGCCCAGAGTCCGATTGCAATGGGTGCGATTGTCTTTGGCCTCACCGTTGCGGGGCAGATGATATTCGTGCTGATGAGCACGATCTTCGGCCAGAACACGATCGCGGAGCCACACCTGCTACAGAAGATCTTCCTTCCCGCCTTGTGGAATCTCGTTCTCGCCTACCCAGCGATGTGGCTCCTCAAACGTGTGTTCAAGCCGACGGAGCGAGGGTGGGCGGTATGACGAGTCCCCTTCGAGTCGGAATCCTCGGGTTGGTGATGATCGGTCTCTTCTCGATTCTCGGCATCAGGCTCTGGACCATGCAGGTGACCGAGGCTCAGGCGTATGATGAGCGTGCCGAGGACAACCAGGTCAGGGTGGTGTTGACGCCCGCTCCGCGGGGCGACATCTACGATTCCAACGGTGTCAAACTCGCAGGGACGCGCTCTGCTCTTGCTGCTGTGATCGACCTTGCCCTCATCGACGAGGACGAGCGTGAGCCTCTGTCTCAGAACCTAGCGGCGTTCCTCGATGAGTCCGCCACCGATATCGAGGAGTTGCTATCTGCCACGAACAGAGGCAGTCAGATCACCGTTGCGACAGATATCACCGATGCCCAAGCGACGTTCCTTCTCGAACACCGCGAGATGTTCCCAGGGGTGAACGTGATCCCTCAACCTGTCCGAACATATCCAGAGGGCGAAGTCGGTGCACATGTGATCGGCTATATCGGAAAGCCGACCCAGGAAGATCTTGACGAGCGAGATGACATCAACGGTGAGGATGTCCTCGGCAAGGCCGGCGTGGAGAGGGCATACGACGTGGCGCTGCAGGGGATCCCCGGGGTTGTGGAGTACAAGGTTGACGCGAAACGTAAGGTTCTGTCGCTGGAGAACGAGGTCGCCCCTTCTGCGGGCGGAAGCCTGATCCTCACGATCGACTCAGAGGTTCAGAGCCAACTCCAGGTCTCGCTCCAGAACGGTCTGATGCAGGCCCGTAGGCTCGAGATGGAGGAGCGCCGGTTGGCCGTCGAGGAACAATCGCGGTCCCAGCGTGTTGCTGAAGCGCTTAGCGAGGCACGTGCTGAAGCTCTCGAGAAAGCGCTAGAAGAGAAGGCCGCACTCGATGCTGCGGCCGAAGCAGGCGAGTCGACGACAACGACACGTCCCGACGATGGAGAGAGGCGCATCGGACCTGTCGAGGTGGACGAGACCGAGGTACTCGCCTCGCTCTACACAGGACTCCCGATCGACGCGGACGGTATCTGCGTGCCTGTGCAGCGCGTCACCATTCCGCGTGGAGGCTCTGCGACCGTCACAGGGATCGAACCGCGCCTGGCACGGTACGAGTCGGTCGCTCAGTTCGGCGGTGAACTAGCCGCAGATGTGATCGTTGAGGGGAAGTCGTACAGAGTCAAAGAGGGAGAACGGTTCGCAGGGACACTTCGCGTACTCGAGATCTCTGAGGATCAGCTGATCCTGAATCACAGCGACACGTGGTGCCCGGTTCGAGCGGTTGGGGTCGTGCTGAACCCCGATGATGGGTCGGTGATCGCGATGAGTTCATACCCAACTTTTGACCCCTCTGCTTTCGTTGACGGGTTGAGTAACGAGCAGTGGACCTCACTTGGTACCGTGTCTGCGTTCACGAACTTCGCGGTCCAGGGGCAGTACGCACCGGCATCGACCTTCAAGACCGTTCCGTATGTACTTGCGCTCGAAGAGAGTTTCTACCCGATCGACCGAGGCGTGGGGGACAAGGAGATAGGCCAGGAACCGACAAGCGGGTCGACGTCGACGACGATTCCAGACGGCGACACCTCGACGACGGTGCTAGACGATGCCACACCTGAGGACCCCGAAGATGTCGTGCTCAAACCGCTCACGTCAGACAGGGACGAGTACTCGTGTACCGGTGAGTTCCGGTTCCGTCTCAACGATGGTTCGTTCCAGACGAAACGGGACTGGAAGTGGCCTGGCGGGCACGGTCCGTTGGATCTCCACGGTGCGCTCCAGGCTTCGTGTGACCTGTATTTCTGGGATGTTGCCCTCAGGCTGTGGAACGAACGTGGTGACGACTCAGGTATCGACAAGGAGAACCTTCTCCAGGAGTACGCACGCGGATTCGGCTTCGGCACGACAACAGGCATTGACCTGCCGTTCGAGCGTGAAGGTTTGATCCCTGACAGGGCCTGGTTCATCGCTGAGCAGCGTGAAGGGTCTCCCCGGGTTCGTCAGGATGGGTCATGGGTCGGTGGTGACCTCATGGACGTTGCCGTTGGGCAGGGTGCGGTGCTCGCAACACCGCTACAGATGGCTAACGGGCTTGCAGCGATGGTCAACGGAGGGACTGTGTGGCAGCCTCAGGTGGTGCGGAAGGTCGTCGACCAGGACGGAAACGTGATCACGGAGAACCAGCCAACGATCATCAACGAGATGGATATCTCACCACGGACGACCGCTCTGCTCCTTGCAGACCTCCGACAGGTGGTCAACAACCAGGAGCGGGGGACGGCACGGTCAGCGTTTGCAGACTTCGGGAGGGGCGTCTACCTCGTTGGAGGCAAGACCGGAACAGGGGAGATCATCAAGGCCCCGCGGTCTGAGCGTTTCAGACAGGTCGACAGTGCTTTCTTCGTCGGCGTGGTGCCTGTGAGTGATCCCGAGTACGTCATATCGGTGGTGATCGAACGCGGAGGGTCCGGCGGGCGGGTCGCTGCTCCCGTGGCGCGACAAGTGTTCCAGTTCCTGCTCAACGGGCCAGATGGGGTGACACCGATCGCCCCCGGGTTGGACGCTGACTGATGACCTTTGCAACGCGCTCGAGAGAACGGTCGAGCTTTCTCGATTCGTACGCCCGCTCACGTCCGGACTTCGTCCTCGTTGCCACATATATCGCGATCTCGCTGCTCGGGTTGCTGATGATCTACTCGGCAACAGCGCCTGGGCTCGAGGCACGGGGCCTGGACCCGACTCGTGAACTCAAGGCCCAAGCGCTCTTCGTGCTTGTGGGCTTCGTTGTGTTCGCCGTTTCCTCGACGCTTGACCTGACCGAGATACGCAGGTTCGTTGGTCCGATCTACATCGCTTCCACGTTGCTGCTCGTCGTCGTTCTGACCGGTCTGGGCGATAGCGAAGGGGTTGCCCAGCGCTGGATAGATCTTGGTCCGGTCCAGTTCCAACCATCGGAGATCGCCAAGATCGCTGTGATCCTGATGCTCGCCTCGCTCCTCGCGCGTGCTGCTGTTCCTCTCACCTGGACAACAGTCGCCAGAGCGATCATGGTCGTCGCTATCCCTGCAGCGCTCATTTTCCTCCAGCCTGACCTCGGAACGATGCTCGTGTTCGCTTTCGTCCTCCTGGCCGTTCTCTTCGTTGCCGGGGTAACGATGCGCCAGCTCGGGTTCCTCGGTGTAGCGACGATCCTTGGCACGGTCGGCATCTTCCAGTTGAACCTGATCAAGAGTTACCAGATCGATCGACTGACCGCGTTCATTGATCCGGGAAGCCACGAGTTGACACTCTCGTATAACCAGGTCCAATCAGAGATCGCGATCGGATCGGGGGGACTTGTGGGGAAGGGGCTCTTCGAGGGTTCACAGACCAATCTTCAGTTCGTCCCTGTGCAGTCGAGCGACTTCATCTTCACGGCCGTTGGAGAGCAGTTCGGCTTCATCGGCAGCGTGGTCGTCATCGGTCTGTTCTCGATCCTCCTGTTTCGGTTGCTTTCGATATCGGTTGCAGCAAAGGACCGCTTCTCGTTCCTTGTCACAGCTGGTATCGCCTCGATGTTCGCTTTCCACATCTTCGTGAACATAGGAATGACGATTCGAATCATGCCGGTGACAGGACTCCCTCTGCCGTTCATGTCGGCTGGTGGCACGGTGTTTGTGGCCATGAGCGCAGCGCTTGGGCTCGCCCATTCCGTGTGGATACATCGCAAGGAGCCAGCGGGGGATCGATAGCGCGGGCCCAGGCGCTTCGAACGGTCCTGCCCTTGCTATCGTCACTGACCATGGACCGTCGTGCAGATCAAGGTTGGATAGAGGTCATCGCCGGCCCGATGTTCTCAGGCAAAAGCGAAGAGCTCATCCGCAGAGTCACCAGATACCACCTCGCTCGCGTGCCTACACAAACATTCAAGCCGTCGCTCGATACGCGATATGCCGAGACCGAGCTCGTATCACACTCGAAGATGACCACGAAGGCAACTCCCGTTGCAGACTCTGACGAACTGCTCCGTGCTGTTGAGGACAGGACGGTTGTCGTGGGCGTCGACGAGGGGCAGTTCTTCGATCAGGGGTTGGTGGCGGTAGCCGAACTCCTGGCGAGCGCAGGGAAGAACCTGATCATCGCGGGCCTCGATCTCGATTACCTCGGGAGACCATTCGAACCGATTCCGTCCCTGATGCTTCGCGCAGAGTACGTCACCAAGTCGTTGGCTGTGTGCCACCGATGCGGTGGACCAGGCCTCTTTACTCAGCGCGTCGTGCAGTCAGATGAACTTGTCGTCCTTGGGGCGACAGATGCCTACGAGGCCCGCTGTCGTCACTGCTACGACCCAAACGAGGCAAGTCAGCAGTCGTTGGAGTTGGACTGAGGGCAACCCGCCGACCGTCGACCGCTATCCGCTATCGGCCAGAACGCTGCGGACTGCGGACTGCGGACAGCGGACAGCGGACAGCGGACAGCGGACAGCGGAGAGCGGACAGCGGAGAGCGGACAGCGGAGAGGCGGACAGCGGAGAGGCGGAGAGCAGTTCCTGCCCTATACCCGCCCCCTTGTTACCCTGTGTCCATCACGCCGCAAACGCGGCAGTCAGTTTTCCGACCCGGGACGGGTATGGCCTACGTTCGATCGCTCGAAGCACTGGTGCTCGCGCACCTGTTTGTCTCGCGACACATCTCTGAAGCAACACATGTTGATGGATGGAACCGCGCCACCTCCCAAGCCTTTGTGGACCACCCAACGTGGCATGCGCCTTTGCGGCGCCACAACTTTTGGTTTCGCGGGTCGGATCGAACAATGATCAGCCATAGAGGCTGTTCGAAGGAGTTGATCCATGGGAATCTTCAAGAAGAAGACACCCCGAGTCATTCGCAAGAGCGCGGCCGGAGAAGAGCACGAAGTGCGCACTGTGAATGGACAACAAGTGACCATTCGCAAGCCAGTTTCCCCTGCTGGACAGCCGAAGCCTAAGAAGTCGGGCGGCACTGCAACCGCTACCAAGAAGAGGTCTCAGCGGCCTCGCAAGCCAAAGCAGGGCCAGTCCCGGCAGCGGCAAGCGCCATCGTCTCAGCGCAGACGACCTCCCGTCGAGATCATCGAACCGCCAGAGACAGCCCGCAAGCAGATGCTCGTGCGGGCGAGTCCGAACCAAACTCAGATCGTTGTGCTCGAAGGCCCGGTTCTTGTCGAACACTACGTCGCCCACTCTGACCGGAAATCGCTCGTCGGCAACGTGTATGTGGGGAAGGTCCGCAATGTGCTGCCCGGCATGGAAGCGGCGTTTATCGACTTCGGCGAAGGGAAGAACGGTGTTCTCTATGCAGGGGATATCAACTACTCCGAGTACAAGATCAACAACAACGCAAGACGTATCGAGAACGCGCTCAAGACGGGCGACCCTGTCCTTGTCCAGGTTGTCAAGGACGCAATGGGACACAAGGGTGCACGGCTCACGGGCAAGATCTCTCTTGCAGGCCGATACCTCGTGCTCGCTCCTGACGAAGAGGTGCGCGGCATCTCGAGGCGCCTGCCTGACGATGAGCGGCGCAGACTCCGCGAGGTCGTGGGAGAACTCAGGCCAGAGGGGACCGGCATCATCGTTCGCACCGCAGCTGAGGGTGCAACTCGCGAGGATATCGAAGGTGACATCGCCAGGCTGAAGCACATTTGGGAACAGATCTGTGAAGCTCGTGAGGCGGCGCCCGTGCCGTCTGTACTGTACGAGGAACCACCGCTCGTGCTTCGTGTGATCAGGGAACACTTCACGAGGGATTTCCGCAGGTTGCTCATCGATGATCCAAAGACCCATAAGAAGGTGCTCGACTACCTCTCGGGTACGGAGGTCGACCTCGTTGAGAAGGTGACCATGTACACGGATGAGCTCGGCCTGTTCGAGCGCTACCACGTTGAGGATCAACTTCGCAAAGCGCTGGACCGCCGTGTGTGGCTTCCATCCGGAGGCCACCTTGTGATCGATCGCACCGAGGCTCTGACGGTCATCGACGTGAACACAGGGAAGTTCGTCGGGAGCACGAACCTCGAAGAGACCGTCCTCCAGAACAACCTCGAATCTGCTGAGGAGATAGCACGACAGCTCAGACTGCGTGATATCGGGGGGATTATCGTGATCGACTTCATCGACATGGAGGACACGAAGAACCAGGCAGCGGTGCTGAGGCGTCTGCGCGAGCATCTCGCCAAGGACAAGACCCGTACCCAGGTGTTCGACGTGTCTCACCTTGGCCTTGTTGATGACTCGCAAGAACGTCTCTGCGGGGTTACTCGAGTCGTTCTCGAATACGTGTGCGCATTGCAGCGGGCGTGGGGTGATCCTCGATGAAGAAGCGGCTGCGACCGGTATCCCTGCACATGATGCGGGAGCCAAAGAGGCATCGGAATAGGAATCGCGATCCGTATTCCGCGGTCCGCTATCAGCCAGAGAACAGAACGGTGTTCTGGGGCCTTCCCGATATCGCCTACTCTGTTTGAGGGTGGCTTTGTCGGTGTTTCCGTCCGTATATCGGGGACCAGACGCCTCTGGCGGAAGGCGGAGAGCGGAAGGCGGATGGCTGTAGTACACTCACGACGCAGCTTCCACGGGGAGTTGTAAAACCGCGTCGGGAAGTGATTACCCGACTTTCGAAGAGATTACCTGAGGATTATGTACGCGATTATCCGTGCCGGCGGGAAGCAGGCCAAGGTCCATGAGGGCGACGTGCTCGATGTGGAGCTCATCAAGAACACAGACGACGTGTCATACACCCCGCTGCTCATCGTCAACGATGACGGCTCGGTGGTTGCCGATACGAAAGCGCTTGGGAAGGCGTCCGTGACGGTTGAGGTCATCGGCGATAGCAAGGGCCCGAAGATCGACATCTTCAAGTACAAGAACAAGACCGGGTATCGCAGGCGTTACGGTCACCGTCAGAAGTACTCAAGGATCAAGGTCACAGCGATCACCGCTGGTGGCTCGAAGAAGAAGGCAAAGGGCGATATGCCCGAGTCTGACACGGCCACGGCCACCGAGGAGGCTTAGCAATGTCCAAAACCAAAGCAAGCGGATCTTCACGAAACGGCCGCGATTCACAGGCACAGCGTCTTGGCCCGAAGGTCTTTGATGGCCAGGTCGTGAACGCGGGTGCGATCATCGTGCGTCAACGCGGTACGCGTATCCACCCCGGTGACAACGTAGGCCGCGGTGGCGACGACACGCTGTACGCGATGAAGCAGGGAACCGTCAAGTACGGTTCCAAGCGCGGACGCCGCCAGGTATCTGTCCTCCTCGAGGGCTGATAGCTCAGCCTCTGGCTGACAGCTGTCAGCTGATGGCTGTTAGCTTCCCTACATGTTCGTAGACAGTGTCACCCTCAAAGCCAGTGGCGGCAGCGGCGGTGCCGGCGTCGCGTCCTTCCTACGCCGAAAAGGTTTACCCAAAGGCAAGCCCAACGGTGGCTCCGGTGGCTCGGGAGGCAGCGTCATCCTTGTCGCAGACCCGAACGTGCCCACTCTGTTGCGATACGAACGGCACCCTGATTGGAAGGCGTCGCCTGGCACCCACGGTGAGGGAGACTCCAAGCACGGTAAGAGAGGCGAGGACCTCAAGCTTCAGGTACCCGTCGGGACCGTCGTCAAGGATAAATCAGGCATACTCATCGCCGACCTTGTCGAGGTTGGCCAGGAGCTCATCGTCGCTCGCGGAGGGAAAGGAGGCAAGGGAAATGCGGCCTTTGTCTCCCCTCAGCATAAGGCTCCCACATTCGCCGAACAGGGTGAGTACGGTGAGAAGATCGAGGTCAGGCTTGAACTCAAACTACTGGCCGATGCCGCACTCATAGGCTATCCGAACGCAGGCAAATCGACGTTGATTTCACGGGTGTCAGCAGCCAAGCCGAAGATCGCTGACTACCCATTCACCACGCTCACCCCGAATCTTGGAGTGGTGTCTGTTGGGGATCGCGAGATCGTGCTTGCAGATATTCCAGGACTCATCGAGGGAGCAGCGCAGGGGAAGGGCCTCGGCCATGATTTCCTGCGCCACACCGAACGCGCCAGAGTGTTGGTCGTTCTTCTTGACCCGTCGACGCTCCAGACCGACTCCCCAGCACGCCAACTCGAGGTTCTACTCGAAGAACTGGAACGGCACGACCCCGGCCTACGGGCGAGGCGTACGGTCGTTGTGGTGTCCAAGTCTGAACTTCTCGACGACGCATCTCTGGCCTCTCTTGGACTCGACAAGGACGTGCATGCGATCTCTGCGGTGACCGGCGACGGGATCGACGATCTCATGTACGCGATCGCTGATGAGGTGGACCATGTCAAGATCGATACTCCGGAGATGGAGGGATTCATCCTTCACCGTCCGCTGCGGGGGGATTTCACGATCCGCAGAGACGGACCGAGTTGGGTTGTCGAAGGGACAGCCGCGATTCGAGCGGTGAACCTGTCTGACCTCACGGACCCCGACGCTGCAGAGTTCGTTGCGCGACGCCTCGTACAGTCGGGAATTGTTGAAGGGCTGCTGAAGGCAGGCGCGGAACCTGGCGATGACGTTCAGATAGGATCGCTCGTGTTCACGTTCGACCCCGACCTCGATGAGGCACCCGAGGAGTATCTGTGAGGCAACCGGTCTCGGCAGGCATGCCTGTCGTTGTCAAGATCGGGTCCTCAAGCCTGACTGGGGAAAAGGGACATATCGATGAGATGAAGGTCGAGGCGGTCGTGCGCCAGACCGCAGATCTCGCCGCTCGAGGTCACGCCCCTGTTCTTGTCAGCTCAGGAGCAATCGCGGCCGGCTTCGCAAGCCTCGGGTTCACGGAGAGACCGATTGATATCGCAGATCTTCAGGTATCAGCCGCTGTCGGTCAGATGAATCTCATGGTGCGATACGGTGAAGCGTTCGCCCGGCGCGGAATCCAGGTTGGTCAGGTGCTGCTCACCAGGCACGTTCTCAGCTCGCGCACCCAGTACCTCAATGCGCGCTCAGCGCTCCTGGGGATGCTGTCACACGGCGTCGTTCCGATCGTGAACGAAAACGATACCGTGGCCATCGACGAGGTACGCCTTGGTGACAACGATCAGCTTGCGGCGATGACCGCCCATCTCGTATCGGCGGGAATGATGGTGATCCTGACCGACACTGAGGGCTTGTACTCGGACGACCCGCGGGTATCTGAGTCGGCAGAGCTTCTTGCTGCTGTCAAGCACTCCGACGCGATCCTGGACACTCTCGAAGCCACTCGGAGCAAGGGGGCTGTGGGGAGCGGGGGAGTTGCGACAAAGATCGTTGCCGCTCGAATGGCAGCGTTCTCGGGTATCCCGACTGTCATCGCCTCGAGCGGTGTCGCCGATGGTGTACGCGGGGCTGTTGCTGGTGATGCCGTTGGAACGTGGATCGCGCCGCGATCAGCGTCGTTGTCCGCCCGGAAGCTCTGGATCGCATTCGGTGTACCCACTTCCGGTTTCCTCACGGTGGACGAGGGGGCTGCGAGCGCGGTGGCGCGGCGCGGCAGTTCGTTGCTCGCGGTTGGCGTCACTGCCGTATCAGGCACGTTCGAACGAGCGGATGCGGTTGAGGTCATCGATGCCGGTGGGAGCATCATCGCAAAGGGCCTTGTGAGGCTGTCATCTGCAGAGCTCACGGGAGCAATCGGTTCGCACAGTTCGGTCGTTGGCGGAGAGGTGATCCATCGCGACGACCTTGTCGTGCTGATTGCGGATTCACGGTGACTCCCGAGGCTACGCTGGCGTTATGACCACATCGTGGAACGAACCATCAAGCGTTGCCGACGACCTCGAGCGTGTGGGGTATCTAGCTGACGCGAGGATCGCACAGGTTGTGTACCTCGCTGACCGCCTTGACAAGCCGATTCTCGCTGAGGGGCCCGCTGGCGTTGGGAAGACCGCCCTCGCTCTCGCCCTGGCAGAGGCGACGGGGAGGCGCCTGATCAGGCTCCAGTGTTACGAGGGCCTGGATGAAGCCAAGGCGCTGTACGAGTGGGATTACCACAAGCAACTCTTGCGGCTCCAGACAGATGAGGGAGCAACGTGGGACGATCTCGAGGGGGATATCTTCTCCGAATCGTTTCTTCTTGAACGGCCACTGCTTGCGGCGATACGCTCGCCAGAGCCTGTTGTGCTGCTCATCGACGAGGTCGATAGGGTCGAGGTGGAGACGGAGGCGCTTCTGCTCGAGATCCTCGATGCATTCCAGGTCACGATTCCCGAGCTTGGCACCATCTCGGCAGTATCGAAGCCGATAGTTGTCCTGACCTCGAACAACACCAGGGAATTGTCCGAGGCCCTCAAGCGTCGCTGTCTGTTCCTCCATGTTCCGTACCCGAGTATCGAGCGCGAGAGGGCGATACTCGCCGCCAGGGTCCCCGAGTTGCCAGAGGTCCTCGCCGAGAAGGTCGCCCGTACCGTTGCGACGATCAGGAATGTTCCCACTCGAAAGCCGCCGTCGGTATCGGAATCGATCGATTGGGCGCGTACCTTGATCGCTCTGGGTCTCGAAGACCTCGACGATGAGGCCATTGGATCGACGCTGAACGTCTTGTTGAAGTATCAGGCTGACATCGACAAGGTCGCAAAGGAACTCTCGCTCGATCCCGCCGACACCCTGTAGCGCACCGTGCTCGAGTCACTGACCGAATTCGCGGACGAACTTCGGACGATAGGGATACCAGTCTCGATGGTTGAGGTCATCGACGCCGCCGCAGCACTCGAACACACGGACCTGAGCGACCCCGCAAACCTGAGGGCGACACTCGGGGCGACACTCATCAAGAACGTGCGGCACTACAGCGCCTTCGATGCGGCCTTTGATGTGTTCTTCGGTCTTGCTGCGCGGTCTCTCGCCGAGAGCGATGACGATGACTCTGGTGCGGGAGTCGGTGGATCGGGGGTTGCCGGGTCCGGTGGAATGTCCGGTTCGGGCGATGATCTACTCGACGGCCTGGTCGACGCGCTGATGCGTGGCGACAGAGATCACCTTCGCATGCTCATCTCGAGGGCAGTCACCCTGTACGCAGGGATGCAACCAGGAAGGCCTGTCGGGGGAAGGTACTACTCCTACAGAGTGCTGAAACGAATCGATTCCGATGCGCTCATCGCCAGACTGCTCGCAGCGATCACCTTGCCGGAGTCGAGCAGCGAGATCGACCAGAGGCTGCGTCAGGACCAAGCGAATCTCATGCTCCAGGAGGTCAGGGACGAACTTGATCGCGAGGTGACTGCCCGTCTTGTTGATGATCGGGGCGCACAACAGGTTGCGGTATCGCGAAGGCTCCCGCTTGTCGAGGACGTTGACCTCATGCACGCTACAAGGACGGAGATCGCCGAGGTCGAAAAGGCTATAGCCCCGCTTGCCAGAAAGCTCTCCACGAGACTGTCACAGAGGCGCAAACTCGGGAGGTCGGGGAGGCTCGACGTTAGGCGAACGATCCGCAAGTCTCTGGGCCATGGGGGAGTGCTTCTCGAACCGCAGTTCCGCAAGCCCAGGGTGTCGAAACCCGAGATCGTCGTCCTGTGCGACCTGTCGGGATCAATGGCGACGTTCGCCAGGTTCACGATGCAACTCACGTACGCGATAGCGTCCGAACTGTCCAAAGTCCGCGTGTTCGGCTTCGTCGATGCGCTCGACGAGGTCACAGAGTACTTCGGGACCGGCACCGATTTCGCTGAGGGCTTGATCCGCATGGGGAGCGAGGCCGATGTTGTGCGTTCTGATGGCCACTCGGACTACGGACGGTCGTTTCAGGACATGTGGGAGAAGTACGCCGATGCCATCACGGCGCGCACGTCCGTGATCATCACAGGGGATGCCCGTAACAATTACCGCAACTCGGGCGTTGAGTATCTGGATCGCATCGTTGAGCGGTCGAGGGCTACCTTCTGGTTGAACCCCGAGCCGGAGAGGTACTGGGACACAGGTGACTCGATCATGTCCCTGTATGGCCAACGGTGCGACGTGGTCGACCAGGTCCGCACACTGCGTCAGCTCGAAGGGTTCGTAGAGAAGGCAACGCTCCCTGTCGTGCGCAGACCCCGTTTGGTGGTGTAGAAAGAGCACAGAGCGCAGAGGGTGACTGGCTTGTTCGTTTCCGGCTTCTCCTCGCGCAGTGGGGGAGATGGGTCGAGGAACGAGGGCCAGAGGGGGCTCTTCGAACGATCGGCAGCCAAAGCCCCTAGTTCCGGTGCTCTGCATGCGATACGGTGGTGGGGCGGCAGCGGTGTGGATACATGATTCGTTCTATCGTCGCGTTCTCGTTGTTGCTTCCGACGATCCCGTCCGCTGGCACCTGCCATGGGTTGGCGCTCCCTAGCGATGTGCTCATCGTCGCGCCGTTCGCGCCGATCGGCCGCTATGCAGGGCATTGGGGCGTCGATATTGCGATGTCGGCGGGTAGCGATGTTGCGGTTGTCGGGCCAGGGATAGTCTCGTTCGCAGGGCCGGTCGCAGGACGCAGATCGGTGACTGTCGACCATGGTGGGGGCATCCGAACGTCCTATTCGTACCTTGCAGGTGTCGCTGTGGCGGCAGGGCA
>Ga0164313_10000632_pt1 | contig 28951 bp, 30 predicted proteins | sample GuaBasSedimGuay4_FD_113735 | JGI IMG/M metagenome (GOLD analysis project Ga0164313, IMG submission 113735) | Subseafloor sediment microbial communities from Guaymas Basin, Gulf of California, Mexico - Guay4, Core 4569-4, 0-3 cm | ecosystem: Environmental > Aquatic > Marine > Hydrothermal vents... | reverse complement strand
CTTTCCCGCTCCTCTATACTGCTTCTTACCTAGATAGAACTTACCCATGTAGTTATCACGTATGACATAAATAAATCCTACATATTTCTTATCACCCATTTGACTTGGAAACGACCAATGACCGTTGTTGATGAGAGCTATCTTAGGGACAGTCGTAGGTATGTAGATATATGGTTTATCAGGAATCATGTTCATAACGATTCAATCTCCTTTGCAAAGGGCCAATCTTCCAATGTAAAATAGTCATCCATGTCTCGTTGGATATGAATCATCTTACCGTTAGATAGTAACCATTGCTTCCACTCACCTTCGTATTGTGCTACATAACACTCCACGACTACTTCCTGAAAGTCACCATCATTACGACAATCCCATACAAGATCACGAGCGGCAACAGGGCCAATCCCAGGCAGGCCAGGTATGTTGTCTGTAGGATCACCCTTAAGAAGTTGCTGATAGTAATGAGTACGTGCACCATCTTCCGTAATATTTAATATTTTCTCATGATGCATTAACCAGTGTTTTCCAGGTATACACTGAAGATCTTTATCGACTGAACATACAATAAAATCTTCACCAACTCTCCTGGCTTCTTCTGCCCATATCCTCACGTAATCATCAGCTTCTCTATCATGAGCATATACCGCATACCCTTGGGTTACTGCTAGCTTACGAATAGAAGGTACAAACATATTCTGCTTACGAGGTTTCCTCATCTGTTGCTTACGACGATTCATCTTATAATCAGGGTACATATCGTCTCTAAAGTTAGTAGGACTCTTTACAGCCATTATATATTTGTCTATATAGAGTCTGTCTAACATTTTATCTAAGTCGTCCTTAAAGTTTTCCCAGGAATCTAATAGATATTGTGTGTCTTCTTCCTTGTCGAACTCTAACTCTTGCTTATTACCGTCATCATCCAAGCTGACATAATTGACCCCGTTGACGATTTTTGCCTTATCGCGCCAACGAGGTCTACATGCATTATGCGCTAAGATGTCTCCATCTATTATAGCTAACATTCTTTCTCCACTAGAATTGGCGGCATTGTGATAGTTACAGTATCCCTTATAAAAACCTCAACTTCACCAATTTCACTAATTTTAAACCCATTTCCTTCTAAAGTAAAAGTATTTAAACCAGTTCTCTTTAGTTCGAGAGTGGCATCTTCAATCAATACCTTTCGTTTCAATTCTAACTCCTGCATTTCTTAAGAATGCATCAAACAAGGGTTGCGGTATCCCATCAAAGCTAGTCAGTATATTATAATCTTTATCAATCATTACTGCTATCTTTTTAGTGGGCATTTTATAATAGTATACACTACCTATTATTTTCCACTGAGGACTATAATGCTTAGTCCTAATATAATCAGGACTTTTTAAGCTAGGGTGTTTTTTCTTCATATACTTTTCTAGTGAATACAGTATTTGTCTGTGTATCTGATCCATCTTACTCCAATCACTCATTGTATCCCCCAGCTCAAGGCCATTATGTCTGTAATATTGTGCGGTATATCATCATGCACAAATATAGGTACATCATCTAAACCAGCGTCCAGCCTATCAACGTTTACTGCAACTACAATACGTTCACAGACCGGACAATACTCTTCTGCTCTATCAGTGAATTTCATACCAATTATCTCCTATCTTGGAGTCTCCATCCATTATCTCAACTCCAAATAGTTTTGGCCCATCCACAAAAGCTTGCTTACCTATTTGAGCAGCCCTTTCAGCATGCTCTTCAGGTACCATAAAGTCTTCTTCATCATGCATGATAATGAGTGGAATATATGGGATTCCTTCTGCTTCTAGTCTTTCCATTGTCAGCATAACGGCCGCCGAACAGGTGATCTTCTCGGCTGCTTGTAAAAGATACACAAGAAGCTTATGAAAAGAATCAACATAGATACGATTACCAGCCAGGCTAGGGATGTACCCATTACCTTTATTACGAGTCTTCCCAAAGATATTCTCCAACTTCTCAATAAGATCAGCAAATCCAGGAACCGCTTTTGTAAAGCCCTTCTTGAATCTGTTACCTAACTTCTTATCCATAACGCCGTTAAAGATATAACTCCACAACTTATCGCCACCAGCTCCGAATAGAAATGCATACAAGATTCTTTTTGCCTTCGCTCTTGTGACCACTCTCTCATAGCCCATATCTTCAAGCACGTCATTAGCCTTATCCTTATTATATGTGTGAATATCACCATTCAGTAGTGTATCTGTGAAGTCATCGTCATTAAGATAGTGTGCTAGTCCTCTGGCTTGATTACCGGCAGAGTCACAGCCTACAAGTTTCCATCCTGGCTTACTCATGAAAAGCCTACGCATTTCCGGCCCCCATTTACTTACTGAAGAGCCATCATCATTTAATTCACCAGAAGGAACATTGACAATGATACTATGCCTAGTACGCATTGATGGTGTCCCTATGGTTAGCGCCTCACCATGGAGGTTACCATTCTCATCAACTACCTCCAGCCAAGTTTTGAGTATACCGTATCTAGAACGCGTGGTAAGAAATTCCAAATAGAGCTTGCCATCGCCTCCAAGGAACTCAAGACTGCTTTCAGTGATCTTAGGAGATGTTTGTATTTTCTGTCTAGTACCTTCATCATATTTTTTGTTCCAAGTGTCAGGCTCCCACCCATTTCTAAATAGGAATACTTTAACATCAGTAACAGAGTCTAGACTTAGAGGCCTAAACTCTACTCTACAAAACTCACCTTCAATCGGTCTCTCCTCACCTTCGAAACCACTCCAAGGATCAATATCGAACCAATTAGCTGTATGAGCATCATAGCACCCTGCTTTTATCCATTTAGGCTTCTTTACCACCACCTCACCAAACTTCTTATCCTTCATTACCGAGGTAGTGCCAAGTTTATGAGATAGTGCATCATATGCTACTTGCATCTCTGCTTCAAAGATAACAAATAAGTCTTTACCTGCCTTTACATCAAATGGCCAACCAATCAATGAAGCTTTTCCTGTCCATAACCCGACAGCATGCTCTGCTTGCATATAAGGCTTCATCTTAGGGGCTATCTTTACTAGACGCTTATATTCCTCTAAAAGATACTTATAGACCTTCGCCGTAAGTCTTACATCCTGAAAACAATAGTCTCGCATCTCTTCACTATACTGTGACCAATCATGAAAGTCACCCTTAGGGTAGTTAAAGAACTCACCCCATTTAGCCAAGCCATGTCCTGCATGACCGAACCTCTTATAGTTTAGAATTTGAGACATAAGAAGAGTGTCTCTAAATTTACAAGTCTTGGGAAACGTATAGCCAAATAATTTTTCCAGAACAGGATTATCATACCCAAGGATATTATGGCCTATCATAAGGGTGGCTTTATCAAATACTTCAATCCACCCAAAGTCACCTTCTAGCCAATGGTACATCTTCTTTTCATCTAGATTATAAGCAGCAATGATCCAGTTACGGGAAACATCTCTAAGTAAGTCATCATTCTCCGTATCCCAAACCCATCGCGTCATTTGCCTGCCAGGATGTCATCTATATCCTTTACGAGTATAGGCTTATATCCATTCATTGCAAATGCCACTGCAAATTTCAAGTACCACAGTGACTTCTTTAACTCTTGCTCCACAGCATCCTTCTTGCCCAGTCTGCTTTGATACTTACGACTGTGACTTAGAGCCATGTCTAAGAATGCTTCCGGAGAGCTTGCACGGTATTGTTCTGCTTCAAACCACTGCAAGCCAGGTACAAAGTCTTTATAATGAGGTGGATCTATATGATCCTTTTCACTATCTATGAAGCCCTGTTCAAATGCAGTCCTTGCTTCCGTCTTTCCTGAGTTCCTTGCGGCCACTGCTTGTTTACGCTCTTCAGGAGTCATCTGGCTGGCTGATAACACCTTTTCAGGTTTCCAAGCAGTCTCACGTTCAAGCGCTTCTAATAGTGCGTCCCACTCTTCTTGATTGGTAACGTCACTATGATAAAGCCCATCTTGCCAGATAGCTATAAAGAATGGATATGTAAAATCTGTAGAGCTCACTTGAGACGCTACTGTCGTGTAAATACTTAATTCACTTATTCGTACTCTTTCTTCTGTTTCATGCTTAAAACGCATTTTAGATATTGATGAAATCAATTCAATCTCCTTTAAATTAAAACGATTAGGCCGACCCCATGACCTAGGAGAAAATGGAGCCGACCCTCACGTATACTACATCCAATCAATCAAGTGAAAAAGGTCACCTCTCGTAAAGGTGAAAAGGGTCACTTGTTTGACTAGAATTCATCATCAGGATTTGCATCCTTATTTACAGCAGGGGTTAAGACAGGCGTAGCCTCGCTATCATCCTCGTCTCCTTCTGCCGGTGTCTCTCGGACTGTTTCAGTGTCCGTAGTTTCAAAATCGTCATCGTGCGGTTGAGGAACATATACCAAGTGTTTAGTTAATTGTATACCCATCAATACAGCGGCCATTCCTTTTGTGCCACTATCATTATCAGTATACTCATATTGGAAGATCCTGACGTTGCCAATAGAGCCATTACCAATTGAGGTAGGTTCTACAGGTTGAAGATTACCATCCATCACATCAACAAAAGAAGATTCAGAGCCATCAGCTTTGAATTTACGCTTCTTTATATTGACACGATAGTATGGTACACCCTCGTCAGGTATTACTGCTTTAACCTTCAATTCAAGGTCTTCCCACTCTTTCTTTTGTTCTTTACTTTCAGTCCTTAACTGTATCTCCCAAGTAGGGTTCTTTTTACTAAACCTTGTACTTGGTTTTTCTGGGTCCAATTTAGGATACCAAAGTTCACAGTCTTTCAATAACGCCATTTATCATATTCCTATTATAAGTCCAAAGATAGTTGTCTCAGTGTGAAATTATCACACCATGTACAAGTCTCCGATCTTTCTTCCAAAGCTGCCTTGAGAGTGTCGTCCATCCACTCTCCCTTTGGAACGAAATATGCCATACCAAATTCGTTGTTCATAATAACTGTAACAAGGAACATGGTAAGTAAATCATCTACAGCTTCCCAGCCGCCGCCCCATTCTTCTACATAAATATTATTACCTTCTGCATCAGTGTGATGCACATCTCTTAACACATCTATATCAGCTGCATTTTCAAGATACAGTTGCCAACCTATATCTTCAGGCGGGGATTCTTCATATAGCGGTAATATCAATTCGAGATATTCAGCTACAACTTCTCTATGTCTATTATCTTTTATAGCTAATAGATCTTCCTTCTTTTTAAGTTCTATCATGAAAAACAATACTCTGAATCTAGTACCAGTGATAAATCTAAATCGCCAATTAATACTCCTCTTAGATCTCCATCAATATCCTCCATAAGTTTTTGCAAAGGATCGTTTGAATATAACTCCACAAACGTCTCTCTTATTGTCCTAAATAACACGGGCATGTCAGAGAGAAGGCAGCCAAATGAATCATGCACAGTAGTCACTGGAAAGTCACATCTATGAACCGTCAAGGCTAGATGTGCTGCATCGAGACTGTGTATGGCATTAGGTGAAGCACCTTGTGATTGCTTACCTTTAGATGGTTTTACATCTTCCACGAAACATATTGCAAGTTGAAATGTATTATCAAAATAGCCGGTACTATTTCTTTCACCATCAGGTGGACCATATTGAACCCATATCTTTTTAACTCTGCCTTGTGTGTAGTTTTGTACTACAGGAAAGCCAGTCATAGGTACAGTCCAAGACAGAAATCGACCTTCGACTTCAGCCTTCTTACCTGCTGCTTCAAACACATTCAAAAGTTGCATAGGCCGTTTTAATGAGTGCTTACAATTATTGTAAACCTCTCTTCCCATATAAGCTCCCCACTTGTGCTCCATGTATAGCAGCTGCTCAACACCGTGTTTCTTAGAGTCATCAATCATTTGTTGTCCAAGTCCATAGGCAGTACCACCATATGGAAGTGTCATAACATTTCTCTTGACAACCTTTCTCCTGTGTTTGGCGTCTTTAATCCTTGCCCAGAAGACTGGAGCAGAGATATCGAGTAATATATCATTAGTCTTCTTGAACAGCTGTATAGCTTCTATATGCTCTTTCCTAAGATCACTCTTAGGTTCGGCGCTGTTTATGCGCTTCTTTATTTCAATCAAATTGTCAATAAAGTTTTCACATTCTTTTATCTCAGCCTTACTATAAGCACTAAGAGTCTTTTCTATATCTTCCCAGACATTATCTGCTACATATTTATATAGATCACCAGGAAGATCTAAAGGAACAAGATTGACATGAGGAGCAGTTATTTCATCCCTAGTAAGAGCTGAGAGATGTTGACTACCGTTATTTGACATTATCTTCAATAGAGTACGTTAATCTCTACCCGTCTATATGCTTCCAACTTTTTTTCACACGAATAGAATATATACAACCACAAGAAACACCATATAGCTTACCTATTTCCGTATTAGAGAGACCTTCCTTAATAAGACCTTTTATCTCTCTTACAGAATTATTATTAAGCTTTACTTTCTTTCCTGCTATTCTATTTTCACCTACTGTATGTAATCCTGTTTTAAAAGCATGTGTGTGGTTTTCTTTTATACTGTTCCATTCTAGATTAGCTGCATGGTTATTTATTTTAATACCATCTTTATGGTTAACCGTCGCTAAATTGTTTGGATTTTCTATAAAAGCACTAGCTACAAGCCTATGGATTTTCTTAGTATAAGCTTTCCCTAATATCCATAAGGTTACGATTTCATACCCATATCGATCTATTCTAGTTTTCAAAATTAATTCTCGTTTGTTGAGAATACTTTTTACTTTTCCATCAGACGATATATAATACTTATCTTCAATGCGCTTCCACTCAACTGCTGCATGTTGCCATGCAGATGAGACTATATCTTGCATAATAAATACACTCCTGTGTTTCGAATCACTTGATTCTACATAATAGTCGTTACACCTAAAACCAACTTAGGTTGGTATTTTGGCTCGGCATTGTCCCAGAAGGATGTCCACCGAATTAACAGGATTTTAAGACAGCCGCAATTAACCGTCTATAAAACACTCAAGATGAGACTCATAACCATACTTATCATATGACATCATGTACGATGCTTCTTTCTGCATCTGCCATATTCTAAAATTAGCTAGCTCAATACATGCAGCAATAAATTGCCACGGCTTGTCTGCTTTCATCCACCCTTGATTTACTTTAGGGGATTCAGCATAAGACAGTATAATTTCTTCATTATCCAATACCCACTTAGATCGTGCTTCTAAAGGTATCTTATCCGTCTTAACACCATCTTCTCTACCTGCATCTCCAGCCCAGTTAGAAGCTATACTCACTAGAAGCCAGAAGAAGCCGTCTTTACCGATAGCTTTCTTATCTTCCCTAAGAAGAAGCCCTCTAGCTAGATCAGCGCCTTGCTCATGTAGATATGCAGTTGATGGATACTTCCTTCCTCTAAAATCGTAATAGTACAAATGATAAAATGTTGTGTCAATGAACTTCTTAGCTATCATCCCAACGGCTTTTGCTTCTCGCAACTTAGTAGCCCTTGCTTGGGGATTATGCTGATCCCATATATCAGAGAAAGCATCTGCTTTGTTTCTGAGTGCCCACACACTTATATCATATACTTCTTCATTCACCCTCCAACCTACTTGCTGTGCTTTGTTTACACAGTCAAATATGATTGGATGGTCTTCTAAATTAACCTTTTCTAAGACACCTTTATTTCCTGTCTTTATTAGAGACATTCCACATTCATGTTTAGCGCCACTCCATGCGGCATAAGGTTTACTTTTAGGTAACTTCTCTATCTTACTTGCAGGTAAGCTCTCCCAGAGCTTCGCAAGCTTGTCATCATCAAGCACATTTATTACATATACATTATGCTTCTTTGTTCCTCTGGATAGAACTACTTCTATCATCCCGAGTTCTTCAAAGCTGTATAAGAAGAATGCGCCTGTCTTAGCTGCTATGGATGAGTCCCGTTTCAGACCTTGTCTGTTCCTGAGACCATGCCCTATAGCTGATATTACTTCTGTAAGATAGGTCACATTCTTATGCATACCTTTCTTAGTACGGGTGTAGAGATACACTACAGATATTACATTTAGGATACACTCTTCAATGTCCAAGCTCTTTAAATATTTGAGCGGACTTTGAGGTGCTATCTCAGTATCTATTCTACTCTTTATAGAGTTAACTAGAACACCATTCATGCATATTCCCAAAACAAGATTTTAAATATATAGGGCAGAACCTTAACCAATAAAATACACCCTATGCCAAATGCGGCAAAATATATCAATACACTAAACATGTATGATACTATGAGGGCTATCTCTTTAGTCAAAATTATACTCCAAATAAAAAAAAAAAAATACACGCGAGAAGAGAATCCCTACCACAATTAAGTGGTAGGGTAGGGGTTACATGCTGTCTAAGATCTTTGTCACCTGACGTATACTAAGTACACGAGGTATGTTATCAATCTTAGAACAAAACTCATCATAGTCATCATTCAAGTCATCGATCTCTTTCAGACCTTTATTAATATCATACTCTAGCTGTAATCCTTCTAACCAAAGCAATAACATCTGATACATGCCTTCTACAAGTTTATCAGCATTGTGGTGTAGTCTTTCATATAGACCTTCTACAGTAAAAATCACACCCTTACTTTTGTTGTCTTTTCCAGACATAGTCTTACCTCCTACTTACTTCTAAAATCATCTACATAAGTGATAACTTTAGTGTAAGCCTTGTCGTAGGCATTTTCAGTAGTTTCCATCTTTGTTTCAATTACTTTTTCATCATTATCATCATCATTTTTGACGATACCCTTTACCCAAGACTTAAGACTGTTATAAGTCTTGGCAGTACCATCTACTAGAGCATTGCTTCGTTCTTCTTCAAGTGCTGCATAAAGACGCTTATTGGCTTCTATAAGCATATAAGTATCACCTGAAGCTGAAACAAATCTCTCGCCAAGCGCACGGTGTTCACCAGAGATACTCATAATCGCGAACGATTGTAAGACCACCAGTGCGGTAAGTACATACATTTTAAATGAAGTTTTCATTGTAGTTCTCCTTATTTAGATTCAACAGTAGTTTCTTTTTCGAAACCATTAAGTGCAAGCATGACTTCTTCGTACAGTCTTCCTTTCTCAGCACAGAATGACATATTACTTTCACATTCATAGTCGTTATATGCATGAAGTTTTTCAACTATACTATCGACGTCTTTGTGTATACCATACCACTTGCTGACATCTTCTTTAGTTTCGCCATACCAGGTTGTAGTAACTTGGACGGTACGTTGATACAAATCGCTTGTATCTTCTTTCACATCGCTAAACCAATCAGCGTTAGCGAAAGTAGAAACAGACAATAATAGAGCTAACAATAAAGTTTTCATAATAGACCTCCTAGGTCGTAGTTTGTAGGAAAGTTGATCAATTACAACACGCTTGATCTACGCTTAATTTGATTAGTGGGTGCCTTTTAATAGGGGATACCAATACCCGATTCCCTGGTTCTATGTATTCGGTTGAATAGAAATGTAAGCAGGCTCACTTACTCTCTATCCATTCCGCCCGTTTGCCGACCATACCGGCTACTAGGGATTCTCATCGTTTACTGAATCTTTATCTTGTAGGCTGTATGGCAGGGGATACAAGTATTCAGCAGTGACTAGTTCTCTTTTTCTTTCATATAAGATACCCCATTTTCCGCAGGTAGCTTATCCTTCCGAAGTGCCAGCTCAAGTATAATTCTGCCGGCTTCTTGATTATCACGTATGGCTCTGTCGAGACGACTCTCTAACATCGAGTTCGAAGTCTCTAGCTGTATAATTTCAATAGCAGCTTGATCAACCTGTAACCGCGAATTGTATAACATACCATGTTGTGTATACATGCCAAAAGCCATAGCGATTACAACAAATACTAGCATAAAAGTAATGGATGAGAGTTTCATTTCAATCTCCTATTAGTGAGAGAATCGATATATCCATTAAATTCAACTACCCCATATTTTAAGGTCAGATGGGCGAGACCTACCAGTACAATACCGCCAACCACTATAACAGTGATGTACATCAATATTTCAAGATAGATGTTCATGATTGACCTCCTAGGTCGTAGTTTAAAACCAAAGTATACCAAAATAAATAACACCTAAAATAATGTAAGGTAGAATAACCATAATGACCTCCTAGGTCTGATTAAATTAACCAAAACGCCTGTACATTTTCATTACGAGTGAAAATATAAAATACAGGATAATAAGTAAGCCGTAACCTATACTACCAAACATCAGTAGATAGGCTAAGACTTCAAGAAAACTAAAATATGTTTCCATATCATTTTGCATCCTTAATAGTTTCTTCCATTTCCGCTTCAAACTTTGCCTTGAGTACGGGGTCAACTTTCGTGCTGAACTTCGGTATATTTGCTATCTCATACCTAGTTACATCGCCTAATTTAAAATGACACAGTATAGGCGAGTTATAATAAACAAGGATTATCTTAAGGTGACCCTCAGCATCAACGCTCTCTATATTGCCCTCGCAATTTCCCCAGCTCAAGGCAGAGGTAGACACAAGTAAAGACATAATAAACAGTAATGTGAATAACTTTTTCATAATAGACCTCCTAGGTCGTATTTGGGGGGTTGTTCTTTCATATAAGATACTCCTTTTTGCGCAGTTTTAATTACACAAAAAGGAGACCTTTTATTACATTACAGTGAGCGTGTTTTGAATGCAATCCTTAAGATAGAAAAGCTTACGCAATTTAGGCTCATTTTCATAAGCAACAAGAGCTATGGCCAGTTCGCCTAAAACTCTTCTTGAAGGTTCTTCATCCCTGCCTAGCATAATCATCTTTCGGGCAACGTCCTTACAGGCTTCTTTACTTAACATATCAACTAATATTTTAGAGCTTTTCATTTTCATGATATGACCTCCTAGGTCGTATTGGGGGGTTGTTCTTTCATATAAGATACCCCTTTTTGCGCATTTTATTTTATATATATATTTTTATTAATATTTACTGGGAACTATCCAACTAAGGTATTCCTCCATGATAATGGGGGAGGCCACGTAAGGGTTAATTTAACGGGGTCGCGCGGAGTTCTCTCAATGTTTCTGGCGACTGAAAATAAGTGAGATAGAGTGCCTCAAGACGGCTGCGTAAAAAAGCCCCATCACCGAGGGAACGGCAATGGGGAAACGTACCGTGAGGGTACGAGGAGGAACCAGTAGTGGGCATTTTAGACGGACTCTAGACCGCTGTCCAGGTTTGTATCTTCAACACTCACATAATCATTTTGTAACTTTAGGTAGTCGTTATATTCTTTCTCAGTCTCTGTTGTGAAGAACTTTTCAGGTTCACTTATATCTTCATTACTCTCATGTCCATGACAATTAAGACACATAGAATTTGCATGAAAGTATCCGACACGTTGTGTACCGGCCTTGGTCTCTATTATAGCTGGAGCCTTAACTCTATTCTTACCGTCCCTGGTCCAAATAGTAGCCTCACCAGACATCAGCACAAAGACATGGTTGAATTTGTGAACACGTCCTATGACGACCGCACCTTTTGGGTACATTGCATAGCGAACATATAAGTTGTCCCCATGAAAATGTTCAAGAGGTAGCTCTGAGAGTTTGTTGTAAGGCTCAAGTTCTTTTACCAATTCATCTATATTAGCAACGGATGACTTGAGGTGCTTCTGGATTATAGACTTCATATTAGCGACCTGTGGCTATCCAAGCGACTTCACCATTGGTGGACATTTCATTTTCTTCAAAGATTTCTTCAAAGTTATTTATGCTAAACTCTGAATCGCCCTCGTAGACTGCTGGTGGTGACGGGCCTATGTGTATCGACGCCTTCATATCCTTTACAAACCAATCTACAGTCGCCCCATAAATAAAGGTGTTTTGATAGTAATTAAGTGTGAAGAAATCAGTTTTAAAATTACCCGTCTCGTCTACATGCTCTACTGAATCATAAATAGCATTAGCTGAGTCAATAGGCCATGGTATATTAGCAGGATCATTAGTATATTCTTCAAAGGGAAAACCGCTGGGGGAGCTTTCAATCATATTGAAGTCATAGGAGCTAGGTGGATACGCACTTGTGTCAAGACCTTTTAAACCAAAGCCTAGGGCTATAACAGTAGCTAAGGCATTTCCACAAGTGACCTCTGCTGGTGATGCTGGTGTGAACGATGCGTACCAGGCTAACTTATATGTATACACAACCTTGTGAATAAACATACCTTCAGGTACTGTATAGTCTTCTAACGTAGATATCTGATACGCATCATCATCACACCTAACGGCTGGTGAGCCCAAGCTAGATAGCATACTATCGGGGGCATCTATTGGGATAACATCAGTTATAGTAGGGATCCAAGGCTCCTCAAAAACGCCTGCACGATCTGTGAAGAATGCTTGTACTCTGATCTGATTAAAGGTATCGAGTATCACACCAGCTGGCTCGTAAGGCATTAATATATCATATGATTCGGAGTGTGTTGTATTGCTTGGTAAATCGTACTCATAATTAAGACCTACTGGATTCCAACTGGTAGCATTATCCTCTCTCACTTCTAGTCTAAATCTGACCTTTCTGTTATAATAGTATCCTACTACACCTGTTCGCCTAAAGCTATAAACATTTGTAAAGTGCATTCGAACACCTGTAGATATTGGGTGTATTCCGTAAGGGTCTGTAAATGTTGATTCGTTATCAGGAAACTTATAACCAGGTGAATATATATTAGTATACGTAGTAGTAATGCTCATGCCTCTACTTGTAATTGTTTCATTTCTCAATATCTCACCAGCGGCTAATAACAGCTTCATGTATACATCAAATGTATAACGTAAGCTATTTACAGCGGTTTCCACAAGATTCTCATACCTTGCTTCAATCCTCTGTTCCCTACCTTCATGACCTGGAACGTATGTAGTGACCACTTTAAGACTTACTATGAGATTGGGTAGATTCAACCAATACCCAGGTATCAGTACGGTATCACCATCAGCAGCAGTACCTGTCTCTACTCTATCGATTACAGCATACTCTACAGTAGTGCCAAGGTCGGGTATGTATTTATATACAAACACATTACCTGAATCAAGCCTGACGTAATCACCTGAAGTGCGCTGTACAGTAGGATCCTCTGCAGTACTAGATATTTCATAACTCTCTATCCAACCGTCTGCGCTAATCCTGAGATTATTACCTGCACGTATCTCTTGAGAAGCTGCCAATTCACCTGTGGTTATTTTCCCCGCAGACAGATCAGCTATCTTAGCATTAGTAACAGCTAAGTCTGCTATTGCAGCATTTCCAGCTGTTATTGAATTAGCTGCCATTGAGTCTGCAGTGATAGAGTCAGTGACAACTAGATTGCCGTTTATAAGGTTAGATACAGTTACCCATGCGCCATTTTCATATTTCTTACTCTCAGCCCAATCAGAGTCTTGTAAAGTAACTACATCACCTTCTCTAGGTGCTCTCCCAATATCAGACAGGATAGTCGCAACTGCATCTTGATCATTCCAAGTGTCATTTGTAGAAGGCGCTCCAGTAAAGTAACTAAACAGTAATGCAGAAGAACCAACTAATGCTGAGACAGATTCGGTACCTTCATAACCATCATTAGTTGTGTGAGTTAGCCAATAGTATAGATTCGCATTAACTTCATGTGGTACGTTTGCTGATAGTCCTTCAAAATCACCTACCAATTCAGCTGTTCCAAAATCATCTATGCTGTTTGTATATACGCTAGTGTGGTCATGTCCATGCCCTACAGTATAGTTTGGTAATGTCGACAAGTCTATAAACGTTACGCCAAAACCTTCTGTATATACTATCCCTGTTGGTGCTGGAGGCAATGTAGGGTCAATTTGGATACCATCTACAAATGCTGCCACGGATAGTGTTTTATAAAAAGTATTACCACCATACGTTACGCTAGCTGCCACTGTACCCAGATCGCCCACCAAGTCAGTAACATAGATTGTGCCTTTATCGCCACCCGTGTTAGATATATTAGCCGTGGTATTATATGTGCTATCAATTGCATATGAAGTACCAGCATCTGATGTTACATCAGTATATGCAAGTATGGCTCCAAATAGAGAATTAGCGTCGCCATACCCTACGTTATTACCACTCGCATCTTGAGTAACACCAACCAGTGGTCTACTTAATGTAGTATAAGTCCCTGCATTTTCAATAAGAATTGGCGGAGACCAAAAGATAGGACTGCCATCTTCTCTTACAATTGCGTCACTCTTATATAAATCAACTGCTGATAGGGGAGGCACATTGAACCAATCTGTAGGTGTTGCTGTGAATGTAAATAGATCAAAGTCGAAAGTACCACCTGTAGGTGTTGCAGGGGCAGATATAGAATTACGATACACTGTTGCAAAGAATAATCTAGAACCATTTGAAACAAGAACACCGCCACCGACATGTATTGTTGGCCACTTAGATGGTATCACTGTATTAAATTGAGGGGCAAGTCTCCCTGTTCTCGTACTTGATACTACAGTGAAGGTGTAACTGCCTGCAGGTAAATCTACTATATCGTGATAAGTATTGCCTGTAGTTGCCACGCCAGTCCATATCGTACTATCGCCAATTAGCTCTAAAGGCGTGGTTGTATATTTTATCTCATATTTTGTTACTGTAACATCATCTGCCGCAGTCCAACTAAGCCTTCCGACAGAATCTACTGCTGTTGCACCTTCTAAGTCGAACTGAAGATTTGTAGCTTGTTCGATATCAAAATCATAGACATTACGTTGCTCGATTACCTCATCATCTTTAGCATTCCAAGCAAGATTCCTGGCATCATACTTTACTACTTCTACCTTAAGGAATCCTTCCTTTTGTACTTCAATGACATCGATTTGATACAATTCTCCAGGTATGCTCATTACACTACTATTGACATGTAAGAAGTCACCTGGTTCTAGTTTCCAATGATCTAATGTTAGAGATAATGTAGATGTCACCCTTACTCTACTCGAACGTACCCTCTCTTCTGCTTCCGCTTGTGCGTGATAAGTATCAGTTACGTAGCCAAGATTGAAGGAAGACTCTAATATCAGACCTGAGTCTTCAGTAAGATACGTAGCATACACCCCGCTAGTCTTTAGGGGCCACTCAATACTATCTTCTTTAAAGTTCTCAGATTCATTTAAGAATGTTACTTTTACATGATTAAGCCTGTCCTGAGCTGAAGGCCATACTGATGTAAAGGCTTCGTCGATAAACATATCATCGTCTGATATATCTATATCTACTCTTTCCCAATCAGAATTCACTTGAGGCGTAGTCTCAGGGGCATCTACAAGCGCACGATAGAGATGTGTATCTGTACCTGTGCCTTCTTGTAAGACATAATTTGTGTCTATTTTAGACTTTGTATTATAGTCATACGCATGAGGATAAGATAGATTTAAACGAAACTTACCTGCGCTCCATATAAGATCAGCATCTCCCATTGCACCTAAAATAACATCAATATTATCTCTAACAAATGCTTTAGTATCTAGTGGTGTATTAATCTCATATAGTTTAATATCCCTTGGAGCGCCCTTGCGATTCCATAGCACACCATTCAAAGGTGCTGCCATTGTAACTTCTTCACATATTAGTTTGGCAAGATAGAAAGACTTTAAATCGAACTCAGATATATCAAGTCCTTTGCCATACTTGGTAGACGTCATATAATCAAGAAGACATCTTGCAGGATTATTTGAATATGATTTTGAGCCTGATAGTGAGTAAGTGTTTCCTGATTTATTTATGTTATAGACTTTCATACCTTCCATATAAAATATTACATCAGGTATACCTTGATACTGGTACTCATCACGATCTAGCTTAAACACACATGTGGCGAAGGCTGCATTAGTAAACCTGGAGTTAGCTCTGGCACCGAAATTGGCTGACATTGTTGGATCGGCTACACCACCGTTGTAATCAATAATGATCTTCTGGCCGAAACTATATCTACCATTTTGTGAATCAACTTCTTGAACATCTGCAGCATATACTGCATTTATGCCACCCATGCACAATGCCTGTTGAGTGAATAAGAATTGGTTCTTATCACCCGACTCGCTTCCACCTAAGCTTTGATTGAATACCTTACGTCCTACAGTTGAACCGTTGATGAATGAACTCTTAACATTAGCGTACACGCGAGTGCCGCCTATTGCTGCTCTGCCGTATACTACAGGTAACGATGTGGCCTCACCTTCTTGTGTCACTCTAAAGCCCTTGGCTGCATCTGCTGCCGCTGCCGCTGCTTCTTCAGCGTCTTTCTGTGCGTCCTTAGCTTGTTTACTTCTATATAAAGCTGAAGCCACACTTAGTGCTAATGTGAGAGCGCTACTAAGGCCAATAAAACCTGATATAGCTGCTGCTATTCCAAATGACATTAGATTTTCCCCCAGTCAAGATTCAATGTTGCAGACCCTTCGTAGACCTGATCATATGATGTATCACCTGTACTGAGATTCCTTACAGCATCTCTTGAAGTGATATATGGCTTAGTTGTATTTAAGCTGGCAATCGGAGTTGAGCATTCCATTGTGAATATGGCTGACTGTTCAAGCACATCGATAGCATATTCTTTAGCATCCAATACGCCATCAAATCCGAGTGTAATGTCTTCAAGATTTAATAGAGGCTCATCTGTATCAGCACCGCCAACATTTCCTGCAGTAGTATTTACAAGCCCCATGTAGACCTTTACCCTGGAGCCGATTATTTCAGACTCAGCCGTGGCTCTTAGATTGAAATCAGGATCGGTAAAAGTAATCTTATAGCTTTCTCTATTAGACGCTGTCTCCATTATAGGAGGCTCAAAGTCAGCTATATTGTTTGCCGATAAAAATGTACCTAGTCCAGGGACGATTAGGTCACTGAAGTATGTTGTATAATATAAGGTAAGATTATCGCCTAGTATTGAAAACAAATAGAATGTATTTATTGTGGGCTGTTCTAATAATAGCTCCACTTGATTGCTTATCTCTCTCATTATAATGCCTCGATTAAAGTATATTCCCCTGGATCAGCAAGAATACCATCTAAGTATCTTATGCCAAAGGTGTTTGAATTATCGTAATATGCACTCATTGTGACCTTGTCACCGAATATCATCTCATCACCTGCAATATGATCTTGTCGTAAGCTTGGGAAGATTGTAAAGTTGTTACCACTAGCTCCTGCATCGGTGATTAAATATGTCTTACTGTCACCTTCAAAGTTCACGAAGTCTCCTGCAAATAACTCATATGGGCCAAGACCGTCTACATTCAATGTAGACACACCTGCTGCAACGCTATCACGTAGAACTAAGGTAATAATACTTATCGCACCTTTAGTTGCTCCCACGGGTGTCCTATTAGATTTACCATCTGAGAAATTACCTTGAATATATAGTTGAGGCATTCTCACAGATATGATATTTGAAAAGCTATTTGAAACATTATTTACAAAGAACTCTGCTGAGTCATTTGTTGGAAGCATGTTTACTGAAAGCTCCCATCGTTGCGTATTTGATGTATTTGATCTACGTTTCAGACTCACTGTGTCACCACTGAAGCCTGGTACATTTGATGATATCTCTAATGGGGACATAAATGGTGCGGCTAATTCATTGTCCGCGCCTGTATTTGTTGTGCTTTTAAGAATACCGTACATTTATTCCTCCTGTAATTAAAAGTGACATCCCTGTCGTTATGTTCCTAACGTCTCTCGAAGTTCTGTTTAGCAACACCTGCAGCTATCTGAGGTATCATATGCTGAATTTCTTTACGAGTCTGTTGAGTAACATCTCCGGTTATATTGATATTGAACACTTGCTCGCTAGGTTGACCACTAGCTCCGTTGGCACTAAATTGACTACTAGGACTATTGGTATTAACTTCTACTAAGCCGCCACTAGCAAATTGGCTTATCTTACCACCTGAGTTGATTGCGGTAAGAAGTCTAAGATTATCTCTTGAAGCCTTTGCATTGACAACAAATTCGCCATTGGATAACATTGCATGGATAGAGTCAGAGGTACCTGTACCAACACCTGAAACACGCCCGCCTTGAGCAAAGTCTAAGAAGTCTACCAAGTCTAATGCACTGTTAGCTGAAGCAGATGTACCGCCACCAGTAAAGAAGTCTCCGATATCTCCTAATGCCGAACCAATTCCTCCAAGCAATCCAAGGCCGCCGCCACCACTATTAAGTCCTGATGTAGCAGTGAACATACTGGTCAATGATTGGAAACCGAGAGTAAATAAAGTACCTATCTCTTTAAACAATCCAGGTTGTGCTTCATTGCCTGCCAAGATTGCACCAGTGACGCTTGTGGTATTGTCTACAATAACATCCTGAAGTCCAGCATCTGCTGTCTTTATTATGTCAGCACTTCCACCACCATTGCCAAGAAGGTCGCCTGATAGCAAACCGCCTGTAGATAGCTGCCTTCCAAGACGTTCCATAGACTTTCCTACAGCACTATCCTTTCCAACAAGACCATCAAAGAAACTATTCAAGAAGGTGTCTATAACAGAAGTAGTAAATGCTGTAGTTAGCTTATCCACTAAATCTTCTATATCACTTGTTCCTGTCAAAACACCTGAGAAGGCTGTTCTCACACCTGATTTAACATTCTGTGCAAATTGTTGACCTGACTCTACTATTCTATTAGTATAGGTTTGTACAGCTAACGCTAACTGTTCATCTATTCCTATAGATGCAGCTGCAATGAGTTCCTTAGCCGCAGCTTTTTGAGCTTCAGTAGGCTCACCTTTAAGGAGCTGTGACTGAGTCTTGAGAGTATTTAAGAATCCCTCTATTAGATTACGGCCAGACTCTGACATCTTATCGAAGGTATCTTCATCTATTGTTTTACCAAACTTAGACAAACCTTTACTGAGAAACTCAAATGAAGATCTTACTTTATTTAACTCTTCATTCAGTATCTTAGTACCATCTTTTCTAAACTTTTCCAAAAGAGGCGCTAGTTCTAAAACATCTTTAACACTCTTTGCCCGTGTAGTAATAGCTGGCTCTTCTAAGTCAGGAAATAGAGATTCAACAGCCTTCTTTCGGTTGTCAAACTCGCCTGTCTTTGTCTCTGGAATAGTATCAAGTAGAGCTTTTGTATCTATTAGACGATCAGCTTCTATTTCAAACTTTTTCATAGTCTTCTTAGACAGTCTAAAGAACTCATCTATAGTTATACCGAGATCAGGAAATGCAGAATTTATATTGTCAAACTGCTCTTTCAGCTTCTTGCCTACATCTGGGGTGGTCTCTGGTTTACCGCTACCAAGTCCATTAGAAAGCCTCTCAAGTTCTTTCCCAAGGGTTTTAGTGAATCTAGTTATCTTATCTTCATCAAGAAAAACATCCTTAGTTTTGTCTATTCCTAAAGCTTTTGCTGCATCTTTAGACTCCTTTAAGCTCTTGTTAGCTTGGTCTAAACTATTTGCACCTGAGACAATTCTATTAATCTGAGACTCAGTGGCTTGTTTTAAAAGGTCTACTGTAGTAGCTAAGCCTAAACTCTTTAGATCTTCATTTAATTGAGCTATAGCTTTGTTGTAGTCTTTCTCTTCAGTAAACCTCTTAGCTAACGTACCCTTACCGCTAAATCTATCGAATATAGTAGTGAGGCCATCCATTATAGATGTGAAATTACCCTTGCCAACTAACTTCTCAAAGAATCCTAAGATTTTATTGCCCAAGAGATTAAAGAAAGTCCCTTTAGTTTCTTGAACTTTAAGCACATCAGGTTGAGTAACTGCACTTGTTGCTGCATTCGCAACTGCTGAACCAGCACTAAAGAAACCACCTAAGGCAAACTTAGGAATAGAACCGCTATTTATACTTTCAAGCAGATTTCTATTTTCTTTGGTAGCCTTTGCATTGATAACAAACTCACCATCAGACAACATTGCAGGGATAGAGTCAGATGTTCCTGTACCTGCCCCACTGATATGTCCACCTGAAGCAAGCTTAGTCACATCAGTATTAGCTAGTCTTTTGTAAAGATCGATAGAGTTTAAAAGTATTTCTAAGTCTCTCTTTAAACGACCTTCTCTTTCATTTACATCGTTTCTTAAGATTACAGTACCATAATTGTCCTGACCTAGTAGACCTTCGTATCCATCGAACTTATGCCCAAACAGTTCTACTTTATTTTCTGCCAAATGAGTATCTAGTCTTTTTCTAGAAGCATTAAGGTACTCTCCAGTTCTTCTCACATCATCTCTGTCAAAATCTATCACATTCAGCTGCTCACTTAGCAGATCTGAGATACTTGTATTAGCAGCATTTATAGAGCTGTTAAAACGCGTCCCTCGCTTAAAGCTGTTTAAATATATTGAATCGTCTTCTATTTTAGATAGCTTCGAAAACTTAGAGTTTGTTATCGTAGCAGACTTATTTAAAACACCGTCATCCAAAAGGTCTAGCCCACTAAGAGCAGCTTCATAATTTTCAAAGCTACTTACAAAATTCGCTTGATATAATTCCGGTGAACCTTCGCTAAGTAAGCTTCTAAAGTTATACTTCTCAAGATGGTTAGCAAAATAAGTCCTTAGTGCTACAGCAAGTCTTTTAGTAAGTCCTGGGCTTTGCCACCTTGCATTATCTAATGCATAGTTTGTAGCATTCGCTTCAGAGCCTAATTGATTTTCATCTAAGTATTTTAGAACAGGAGCTATCTGTTCAAGCTGTTCAGGAGTTGCCTCAATTGTCTTAAGCTCTTCAGTACTAAGTCTTAATGTATCCCCGAATGCTGACTGTGCAAACGATAAGGCTGGCCCAAATTTCCCTAAAAGATCGACGGCATGCCCCACTTCATGTAACGCCATGCCGTATTGAGCATCTAGTTCGTCAGACGAGTGATTATATAGATTTGGAATAGTGATACGGTTGACAAAAGGTTGATATTGGTATTTCGATATATCCGCGCCATATTGAATATCAGTTATCCCTAGACTGCTTAATCTAGCAGCTACATCATCAGAGGCAATTCGTTGAGCCTTTTGCTCATCAGGATACTCAGCAAGAGTAGCATAATCCTTCGGCCCTGTGAATATTTCTTTAGCTCTATTCTTAAGCCGTACGAACCCACCCTCTGCAAATTTAGATACTTGCCCACTGTTTATGCTTTCCAATAGATTTCTATTCTCACGAGTAGCTTTTGCATTAATTACAAATTCACCATTAGACAACATTGCAGGAATAGAATCAGAGGTACCTGTACCATCTCCATTAACATGCCCACCTGTGGAAAATCCAACAATAGCTTTTCTTACACCCAAACCTATCTTTCCATCATTGATGAAAGTACTGATAGAAGACAATGCGTCAGGTCTCAATCCACTCTCACCAACCTCGCCGGTTAAAGCCTCTTCAACAAAGCCTACTACAGTTCCGGCAAGGCCACTAAGCGCACCGCCCACTCCGCCAAAAGTTAATGACTTCTTAAGTGAACCCCAGACGCTTTTACTCCATATTGAAACACCTAGATTAGTTAAGCCTTTGCCCAAGCCTCTTATACCATCCTTGGGTATTAGATCTTTCATCTTCCCAATGTCAAATTTAGTATCACCTAAGACTTTCTTAAAGCCATCTATAGGCGAATTGCCCTTCCAGACTTCATCTAGCACAACCTCTTTAATGTCTCGTAAGCCATTAACTGCACTACTACTTACTTGTCCTATCTTACCGATAGAGTCTGACACTACGCTAAAGATATCTATTGCAATATTTGCTCCTGCAGCCCCAATACCGGCAACAGAACCTACTCCGAATCCACCACCAGCCCATAGGGCACCTTTATCAATTGCAGATATTTCTATTCTCTTTTGGTCTTCTGGCAGCCCTTCATTATATTTGTCTTGAGCAAATGAAACATAAGGTCTGACTTTTGATACACCTGTGTCCCATAAAAGTTCTGTCAGACTTCCACCTAATGAACCTACAAAATCACCCATTTTTACTACTGAATTGATATCAGATATATCAGGGATACTGGGAATAGGTCTACCTACAAGCGCTTCTATAGCAGATCTTATATATTGAAAGGCATCTTCAGTTACACCTTTAGACTTAAATAGACAATCTACTGCAGATAGCTTCAAATAAGTCTGTAGCTCTGTGAGATTATTGACACCAGAAACAGCCTTAACTCTTTTTAAAAAGTCTACACTTTCTTCTGAAGTTGGGTTCTCTATAGATACAGCTTCTTTTATCAGTGGACCTACTCTTGGAAAACAAGAACCTTCTAATAAGTTACTAAGGCCTGAGCCTGAATAATCCTCTTTTAGCCTATCTATGAAGCCGCCTTCCGCAAACTTAGGTAGATTACCGCTATTTATTCTCTCTAGTAAATTTCTATTTTCTTTAGTAGCCTTTGCATTAATTACAAATTCACCATTAGACAACATTGCAGGAATAGAATCAGAGGTACCTGTACCTGGACCACTTATTGAACCACCAGCTGCTCTTTGCAACGGACTTGGAACACTGCCGAAGCCTAATACATCGGACAAGTATTTAATACCAAAGAATCTTTCGAATACTACTTGAGTATTAAGTGTCTTTGACCATTCTTCAGAAGTTGCTTCAAGTTCTTTCTTCCACTCGCTACCTAGCCCAAGTAACTCTTTAACCCATTGAGGTGACACTTCAAGCAGCTTGTCTGCGATTGTATTCGTCACACTCACCATGCCATCAACTATATCTCCAGCATTCAGAGAGACCCAATCTGTAATGGCGTTATATAGTTTTTCAATCCATATGACAAGGTCTACAATAGCAGTAAACATTGGTTGAAAGAAGTCACGAATCTCACTACTAAAGGCATATAATAGTACTCCGATAGCAATCACTGCGCCGAGAATCGTAGCACCTAGTAATGATTGAGCCACTGTATTGGCTAAGATTGATGCGATTAAGCCTGCACCTGCAAGAGCAAATGCACCAGTAAGTCGCGTGACTACAACAGAAGCAAACAGTTGAGCAGCTTTTATTCCCAATTGTGCAATTAGGAAGCCGCCAAGCCTTTTAATAGCTTGTGTATAAAGTAACACAAAGATACCTGTAGTGGCATTTGCCAGTATCGCGCCAAGTCCTGCACCTAATGTGGATGTTAAAACAGCTGTACCGATCTGTACGCCTATCTTTGCCCATGCAGGTGATCCAGCCATTGAATCTGCGATATCAGCGCCTATTAGACCGCCCAGAGCAAAACCTACAGCACCACCTACAGCACCACCAGCTTGGGAGACTGACGTTCTGAATGCAGTAGTACGTGCTTCTGAAGCTTTAGTCAGCTGTTTCTGCTGTTTATCATACCCTTTTTGAATCTGAGCGAAACCTTTTATTTGTTGGGCAATCTTAGGAGCTAGCTTAGTATTCACCTTGGCTAAATTCTTATTAGCTTTTATTAACTTCTTTGTATTCTCTTGGTTGCTAACTCCTAACGCAAGGAAATTACGATTTTTAGAACTACTAAAGGCGTCTATCCGTTTTTGAGTTATCGTTTGGCCACGATCATCTTTAGTTCCCACTAGCCTATTGACAGCTTTATCAAACTTTTTAGCTGTACTTTTCTGCTTATCAGCCAATCCTTTTTCAGCTTTAACTCTTTTACGATCTAATGCTGCACCTTGTAAGCGAAGAATACCACTTTGTGTTCTTTCAGTTGCAGCCACACCAAGCGTTGAAGGGATTGTTAAAAATCTTCTTAAAATATCTAAAAAGAAACTTCTTCCTGCAGCAAACGCTAATGATAGTTTAGCAACAATCGCAGTAAGACCCACAGCAATGCTCAGATTGCCAACTCTTCCTGCTGCTTTTAAACCGTTTATCACAAACTCTACAAAGCTAGTGGCAATGTTTGCAAGACCTGTTGTCAAGCTCTCTATATTACCTGTAACTAATGCTGCAGTTACTACAACAGCTACTATTTTTATTGCACCTACAACTCTCTCTGAAGTGAAAGCTGCAAATAAACTCGCTGTCATTATGGCTGTCATAGCCATACCCATAGCCCTTCTTGAAGAGCCCTCATTGAATGAATTAAAGAAGTCATGTCCTGTGCTTCTGTTCTTCTCATTTCTTTCAGGCCCTCTTCCAACATAGGATTCTGTATCTATGTTTTCTGTACCTGCTTTCCCTTCAAAAGTATCCTTTATGCCAAAGAACTGCTTAGAGCCTCTGACAATATCTAGTCTGTTTACAGCATCAAATAGGTCCACTACTGTATCTTTTAAATCACTAAAGAGACTTGCAGCCTTGTCAGTAAACTTAGTGACAGACGACAGAGGATCTTTATTTAATTTTCCAAACCACTCATCAATTTTATTAATTAAGTCCGGCACATAAGAACTGCCTACAACAACCTTATAAAGCCATTTAAAAGCGTTAGCAATAAACTCTACACCATCTAATACAATATGTCCAATTTTTAACATCACTGAAGATAGATCAGTGCCTGCTGCGCTTAGACCTGCAATAGTTAGTGCGAAAATAATAAGTACTTGCCTAAATGTATGTCTAAGGCTTGAAAAGATAAGAAAATACAATGTAACGGCTTTAGCAAGAAGCACTACAAGTACAATATTTTCATCTACAAACTTACTCATTGTTTTCAAAGGCTCATCTAATAACTTGGCAAACCATTTAATTATACCTTTTATCATATCGGGGACAGAAGAGCTGCCTACTATCTCATAATACATATTTTCAAATGCAGCAATTGTATCATCTGTAAAAGTAATTAACTGTTCTTTTGCAGCGTCTAGCGAAGGAAACAGGTCAGCTAGTTTTATCTCAGGAATATCCTCAAAGATTCTTGACAGAAGCTCTTTAACAACTATCTTTAAACGTACTACAGCATCAATGATATTGTCATATAATTTCGGTCCTATTTCTGATACTTTATCTACTAAGAAGGCTGTAAGGCCTAATACCACATTTTTAATTAATAGTATAGCGCTAGCCAGAACATCGAATGCTTTGAAAAATTTATCAGAAAGGTTATCAACTGATACGCCTGCTTCTTTAAGAACTTCTCGCAGCTTCTTTACCGTCTCAGCAATAGCTATAAATGGCGCTTCTATTACATCGCGTACTTTAAGATACTTTACAAGAACATCTGTTAAGAGTGTTGATAACTGTAATTTAATATTAGCAATATGAAAATCGATGGATGTGACAAAGTCAAATATGCTTTTCGCTGCCTCATAAATATCATCAGCAAAACCTTTTCCAGTCCCAAACACTCTTTTCCCTAATTCATTACCTAGTATGCTAACTGCACTTCCTAAAGTCGTAAATGCGGTTCCATACGTTACTCCGATCTTTTTGAAGTTTTCATCAATCTCTTTTTGCTGTTTAGAGATTGCGTTAAATATGGTTGAGAAGGTAAGCTTCCCTTTTTCAGCGAGCCCTCTTAGTCTATCAAAAGGTACATCCATACCTTTCGCCAATTGAATAGCAAACACAGGGGCCGCTTCAAATACTGCCCTAAGTTCTTCACCAGCAAATCTGTTAGATGCTAAGCCTTGCCCTAATTGTAAAATGGCTGAACTTGCTTCCGCTGCTGTAGCGCCTGAAATAGCTAGCGATTTTGTAACTGCACTGGTAAAATTACCAACAGCCTTTTGAGAAATACCGAAGCGTCTTCCTGCTAATGCTACTTTAGAATATAAGTTTGCAGTACTGCTTAGTTCAGACCTAGTAGCAATTGCAATTTCTTTTACATTAGCTAAGGCTATTCCAAATTCTTCAGTGGAGCTTGTTACAGTTCTTAAACGGTTTTCTAAGTTTTTAAACTTATCAACTTCGCTCGTGACTACGGAAAAGCCTCCAACTGCAGCCACTGTAGCTACGATCCCTGTAGCCATACCAGAAAATGCTTTAGTTGCATTAACGGTGGATTTCTCTATATTGTTTACAGATTTTTGTAATTTTTGTAGATCGGCTCTTGCCGCTTTGGAGTCCGATCTTGTTTCAATTTGAATAGCCATAAAACCCTCTTTAAATTAAAAAGCCCAAGAATTCATTAAAGAACCCTTGGGCTATACAAGATACTAGTCTCGCCTGATATTTACAATACTACCTAAAGGCTTGCCATGTCTAAGCGCAATTCTTTCAATAAAATAAGAAGGTGCTTGTTTAGAGCTCCCTCTATTTAAAAACTCAATATACTCTGTGGTATTAACAACATTCACTTTATCATACTTTAGAGGTATGATTCGCCAAGACCCTTTAGCCTTTCCCGTATCTACTGGGGTGGCATTTGCTAAAGACTTTGTCATTAATCCTGATTCTATTAAGAGTTGCTTACGTTGCTCTTCTTTACTTAGTTTTTCAAGTCTTTTAAACTCTGCAGAAACACCTACTAGCTTTATAGTCTGTCCCATTAATCCTCCGGTAAAGCTATACCATCTTTAGCACCTGCTATCATGTGATGTAGATAAGAACCTTTTAAGGCCTCCCCTATAGGAATGTCTTCACTAACTTTGCTTATGAATTCTAAACTAGGAAATATCTCATGAGGCTTTTTATCTAAGCCGAAGGTTTTCATTTGATAGTAAGAGCGTAAGTCTTCTCGCCAACCGTATGGCCTTTTTTCAAAATAAAGCATCCACGCAACATACTCATCATACGGCATTTCTGCTGCTAATTTGTAAACGGGCATTCCCAGATGAAGAGCTAACTCGAACAGTGTTAAGTCCTCATCTGAGATTCCTACTTTCCCTTTTCTTCACTCATTCCTGAGAATTTCATAATCTCGCCTGAGAGTTTTGTCAACTCATCAATAGGGAATGTGTCAAAATCTTCGTCACTTAAATCGATACCGCCTTCTGCAGATGATCTAATGACACTTTTCAAGAGTTCAAGACCGGCTGATTCGTCTTCACCAGCATCTTTGGCTTTCGCCTGGATATCAAGAACCTCTGATACTGTTAGTTTTTCAATTACAAGCTCCGTACCCATGAATTTTGTCTTTCTACTCATTTTACGGCCTACTAAAGCTTTAATACCTTCGGACATTTTATTATGCTCCTTTGAATTGATCTGAATTTTTGAGTTGGAAGTCATCTAACTGTTTCCTCATCGCATGTAAGTGGGATAACGTTTTAAAGACTTCAGCTCCTTTATCAGAGCCTTCGAATTCTTCTACACGTTCGAATGTTTTACGAATACTGATATCAATACTCTTGCGCATGTGTTTGGCAGTTGTTCTCAGAACATAGCCCATGCTAAATGGTTTCTGTTTATCTTCTGTCATATGTTTCTCAATAATAATAAAGGAAGCCCCCGAAGGGACTCCCTCTAAATGTTACAGATTAAACGGCGGTATAAGCACCATAGAAATCTGATTGTACAGTAATAGTTACTGTAGCTGTATTAGCATCTGTAAGCTGAGGGGTTACCTGCAGTGCTTCCAGTTTACCAACCCAGTAGTAATAACTATTCTCTACGTCGCCCAAACCTGTCAGTGAAGAGGCATAATTCTCTGCACCACCTGGCTCAGAGTTTAACAGTGCGAAACGGAATACGTGTTGTAGACCATCACCCACCAAGTCACCCAGAGTAGTACCAGCTGCCCAGTCAGAAGCAACATAGTTCAGACTGATTTCCATTGAAGGAGCATCAGCTTGTCCCTGGATTTGTTGTGAAGTCGCAGAACCATATACTGGTACATTGACAACGTTAGGAGGTGTTCCCATAGCAGGAAACTCACGCACGTCTGTAATGCGGTGAGCTGTAGTGCCAAAATCAGCATCAGCAAATAGTGCATCAAAGTTAGTTTGATCGCGGCTAGCTTCTACAGGAACGGTGTCGGTAGAGATAGACAGGTCAGAATAAAGACCTGCACCAATGGAAGTAATGTGAGCCATTGTTTATTGTACTCCAAAATAATTAAAAGGTATTGTATAAGTAGCTCTATATAAAGACGAGTTATCCTTATCTGTACCAACGATTTTAAGACTGCTGTCCTGAAACTGACAAACAGCAGCTGTCGCTGTAGATATGCTTTTACCCGCTAAATATAGATCCAGTTTATCTGCCAATTGATTGACCCTAGAAGGGCCAGCTCCTGCAGACACAAATATATCTATTATCAATAACCCTGAGGTTGAGTTAAAGTTTATACCTTGCCCCGAAGGGATTGGATAGACTTTTAAAAACTCTTCTCCAGGTGTTACTGCCAGATAATTTTCTGGATATGTTTTTATAGTTTCAGCAACCCAAGCTGTACTGGCAAATACCGAAAAGACTTCTGTTTGTAAATTCTCATATCGTCCCATCATGTACTCCGGTGAACTTCTAACATGCTTATATAACCATCACTTTTTATTGTCGATGCAATATTCCAATCAAAGCCTTCGTAGTTTATGGAATCGTAGATAGATAAATCACCTATCTCTTTTCTCTTAAGCATAATCTTGTTTTTAACGCCTTTATGCTCATTGTTTCTATCGCTTGATTGTTTCTCTTTATTGACTTCTACGACTATTATCTTAACATCTACAGTTTCTATTGTACCATCTGGGACAGTACTTCCTGCAGCAAAGTCAAATGTGACATCAGACTTTTTAGACAATACTGCATCTAACGCTAAATCCTTTACAAGATTGAAAGCACGATTTAGGTTGGAATCAATAAGATTTTTATAGCTCATTAGTTTGCTCTAAACCAACTATTAGCGCCTGCGTTGATTAGTAATGGTGTGATCATTCTCTTGGCAACAGCGGGTATTGTATTAGTAACACTAATCTTAGTAAGCTCAATTTCACCTACAGTAAGATCTTCTACGCGTCCTGTGTCATCTAATATCCCATCATTGTT